>TARA_R110000751_G_scaffold307903_1_pt1 | contig 91848 bp, 65 predicted proteins | sample TARA_R110000751 | Tara Oceans TARA_R110000751 (sample SAMEA4398001) | marine metagenome | biome: Polar Biome; feature: [MES] marine water layer (ENVO:01000295) within the mesopelagic zone...; material: water (ENVO:00002006), including particulate matter (ENVO:01000060) such... | reverse complement strand
TATCTAAATTGATTAAAAAATCTGCGGGGTGATACTTGGGTATGGGAAATGATAACTTGGATAAGAATTTCAGCGCGTTGTCTGTTTTATTGTTTTAAATGTAATTTAGTTAATCAGCCTACTTTATGTAATTGCTCGCAAAGTAGGCTGATTAAATTCAACTAGCTAGAAAATTTTCTTGGGTGTCTATCAGCTATTCTGGGTGAAAAGCTTGAGCAACCTGTGCAATTTGGTCTCGCATCCAAATATGAGCATCATCTAAATCAGCACTCATGTGCCAATATAAAAAGTATTCAAGTGGCGGCAGTTCAAATGGTAATTCATACATTGCCAAATCATAGTGTTTAGCAAGATGGTAGGGTAAACACGCAATCAAATCTGTTTTTACGAGAGTGGAAGGCACTGTCAAAAAGTGCTGGCTACGCATGACTACTTTGCGTTTTTCGCCGGCTTTGTCTAATGCTACGTCTATGGGGCCAGCTCCGGTTTTTCTATGGGATACATTGATATGACCAAGTTGTAAAAACTCATCCATATTTAACCCTTGAGCTAATGAGGGATGATTTTTACGTGCCAATACAACAAATCTATCTTGGGCTATTTTTTGTTTACATAAATGTTGGTCGCTAAAAGATGAAGCATCGGCGTAAAAGTCTAAATTTCCACTGGCCATGGCAGAGACAATATTTTTGCGTTCAATCTCGTAATTGGTGAGAGAAATTTTTGGAGCGCTTTTTTCTAATTGCCCCAGTAGCCGGGGGATAATACTTACTTCAAGTAAATCTCGGCAAGCAAAATTGAAGGTTTTTTCTGCCTTAAGTGGATCGAAAATATGACTTTCTTGCACACTTTTACGTAGTAATCCTAAGGCTTCCCTAGCGGGCCCTATTATGTTTTGCGCCACAGGGGTGGGTGTCATGCTGTGCCCTGTTCGCACAAACAAAGGATCGTTCAGCATTTCTCTTAAGCGGGCTAAAGAGTTGCTAACTGCTGGTTGCGTAATACACAGCACATCGGCAGCTTTAGTTAAGCTGCCGGCTGTGTAAATCGCATCAAATACAGCAAATAAGTTTAAATCAATACGGTGCAAATTCATAAACACTACCTTTACATTAAATCTGCAAACAGGATACGTTATTTATTAGTTAAATCAATGTTTAGGTATAGTTAATATTCATTACATTGATATATCAAAACTTGATAAGCTTAAGCAATATGAAATAAAAGGGGTAATCTTATGAATAAAAAATTATTAGATCTAACAATAGGTGAGCAGCTTCCAGTGGGAGATTGGATAAGCATCTCCCAAGCAGATATTGATTTGTTTGCTAAAGCAACAAATGATCATCAATGGATACATGTTGATCCAGAACGTTGCGAAAAAGAGAGCCCATTTGCGACAACTATTGCCCATGGGTATTTAACCGTGACTCTAATGCCAAATTCGCTGTACCAGTCAATTCAACCAGATCCCATTTACCAGTCGTTGCTGAATTATGGTGTAGACAAAATCAGATTTATTGAGCCTGTTCGTGTTAACGATAAGATAAGGTTTGTTTCAACTTTACTTAAGACTGAGCAAAAAGCGTCTGGGAAATTGTTTTATTTTGAAACCACGGCTGAGATTGAAGGCAGAAGCAAACCAGCCATGAAAGGGGTATTTTTAACCCTATTGGTGGGTGCTCAGTAAAAAATATACAAGAAAATAGTCGTAATACGTTTATTTAAATGAAACAAAAAATCTTCTGGTCTGACCATATAATATATAAATATTCACATATAAGTAACATTAAATTTACATAATGTGTTCCTCAACCTACTATCATTGTGGAGTGTCTAAAATATTGTTTTTCAGGCACTTAGGTAATAATAATATTATTGGAATTAAATAGCTCAATAATCTTTGTTTTGGTTATTGGGCGTATTCCGTCCAAATGATGGTTGTTTAATATCCGATAGCTCACCTATTGGGGACACATTATGCAAATGAAAACAAAATTATCTACCTTAGCTGTGGCCGTTTCTGCACAGCTATTGGTAGCGAGTAACATTGCTATAGCTCAAGAACAAGAAGTAAAAGAAGAACAAGCAATTGAATTAATTATGGTCACGGGCAGTTTTGTAAGGCGCAGTGAAAATTTTGAATCGCCATCACCTTTGGCTGTGGTTGATGCGGTTGCCATAGATTCAATCGGTGCAAAAAATATTAGTGATATTACCCAAACTCTCACTATTAATACTGGCGCACAAAATAATCCAGATGCATTTACTCAAAATGCAACAGCAGGCACATCCAACATTAACCTGAGAGGGTTAGGGGTTGCATCAACATTGATATTGCTTAATAACAAAAGGCAAGTTGTTAATGCTCAGCCAACTAATGACGGTCTGAATTTTGTTGATACCAGTTCACTAGTTCCTATGATTGCTATTGGTCGTATGGAGGTAGTGAAAGATGGTGCCTCGGCTCTTTATGGCTCTGATGCGGTAGCTGGTGTGGTTAACTTTATAACAAAGCAAGATTACGATGGGGCAAAATTAACTGCTGACTATCAAGATGGCGCTCATGGAGATAATAAAGAGTATGTTCTGCAAGGGCTTTGGGGAGCGACTAGCGATGATAGTAGTGTCTTAGCTGCAATTAGTTATACCAATCGATCTCCGTTGTTTATCTCTGATCGTCGTTTGAGCCGCCCACAAGATGACACTAGTGCTTTAGGGAATCCTGGAGCCTATTTTGTTCCGGCTTTTGGTAATATTCCTATTGTTGATCCAGGCTGTGAAGAATACGGTGGCACCTTAGACAGAAGAGCACCTGCGGGCACTATTCCTGGCCTTGAAATTGGCTTATGTGGTTTTGATTTTGGCCCTTATTATAGTTATGTTGCCGATGAAACCAGAGTGAATGCTTATGTTAAAGCGGATTACAATTTAACTGACGACATCACGTGGACGACAGAGATTAGTCTGGCGCGTAATCGCGCTGAACGTGGGGGGGCACCAAGCTTCCCTATATTAACTTCTCCTGTTGTGCCTGCTGACCACCCAGAAAATTTCTTAGGATTAGAAATGGCTTTTTTTGGTCGAGCTGAAGGTAATGGTTTTCAAGGTGACGCGGCAAATACAGAATCAGATACCTTTAGATTTAGCTCAATGCTGCAAGGTGAGTTAGATAACGGATTTTGGGAGGCGAGTTATACAACTGCGGTCAATGATTTCTTCTTTAAAGTACCAGATGTATTAAATACCGAATTTAACCTGGCTTTAAATGGGCTCGGAGGCTCGGGTTGTAACCCGTTAACAGGTACGCCTGGTGAAGGATTATGTGAATACTTCAATCCATTCTCAACTTCCTATTCTACAGCGCCTAATTCTCAATATGTAGTTGACTCTTTTACTGGTGAACAAACAATTGATTCTAAAGCGGAAATGCAAGTCGCTGAAGCCTTTGCTTCTTTCGATGTTTTTGAAATGTCTGGGGGCGCAGCTGGTCTTGCAGTTGGGATGCAATACCGCGAAGAAAAGTTATCGCAAGACTACGATGCATTAGCAAACCAAGATAGTTTTACCTTTGTTATTGGGAACCCGGACTTTTCTGGCGAATTAGATGTGTGGGCAATGTTTGGTGAATTAGCCTTACCTGTTACTGCAGATTTAGACGTACAAATAGCCTTACGTTACGAAGATTACGGCGGTAATATTGGTGATACAGTTGATCCTAAACTAGCCATGTCTTGGCGAGCCACTGATGACTTCTCGATTCGCGCATCAATATCTACTTCGTTTAGAGCGCCTACTGTATTCTTACTTAATGGTGGAGCCACGTCCTTACAACAATTAACTGATCCAGTTCAAGAAGCAAACGCATTTGCTGCAGTAAGAACCGCGGGTAATGAAGATCTTAAGCCTGAAGAATCAACTGCCTATAACCTAGGCTTTTCATTTGAGCCGGTCGATGATTGGTCAATTGAAGTCGATTATTGGAATTTTGAGTTTGAAAATTTAATCATTCAAGAAAATCCTCAAGCCTTGTTGACCGCAAATCCACAAGATACAACGCGTATTATTCGAGCGGGCGATCCTTTAACTGGACCACTTTTACAGGTAAATAATACTTATGTGAATGCGAGTTCGCTGGAAACATCGGGTCTAGATTTTGTCAGTAGTTACAAAATTAGCACTGAAATGGGAGATTTTTCACCTAATATCAATGCAACCTATATCACTAAATATGATTTAGATGATCCACAAGCTGGAAGTGTTGATGCCGCCGGACGTCGAAACTTTACTAACATAGGTGTGTCATCTCCAGAATTGCGCATGAACCTAGGTCTGAATTGGCAGCATGAATCTCATTCTGCCAATATATTTGTTCGTTATATCAGTAGTTATGATGATGATCAAAATTGCGCTGACGGAACCTTAAGTGTGTCGGGGTGTGCTGATGGATTTAAAGAAATAGAAAGCCATGTGACTATTGATATGCAATATAATGTCAATCTAGGCAGTATTTTTGAAACCAAAACAGATTACGTCTTGACCCTTGGTGGTATAAATATCACTGATGAAGATCCACCTCAGGTGTTCACCAACAGTGGGTTTGACTCTAAGGTTCATGATCCGCGTGGTCGTCAAATTTACGCACGATTGGCTGTAGAGTTTTAACTAATAGCGCAATCTTAGTTATTTAAGTTAACTCAAATCCCCAGTAAATCTGGGGATTTTTTTGTAAAGAAGTTGTTCCGAGCCTTCCTTTTGGTAATTTTGACCTTTATCTTTTTTTTATCTGTGTTTTGGACGATGATTTCTAAAAGACTCAACAAAGGAAACTAAACAATGGTAGAAAAACTTAATCATGAGCAAATCACTGAAGCTTTAATAAGCTTAAATCGAGAAAAAGAAGCGCTATCACATTGGCAAGTTTGTGAGGGAAAACTCGTTAAAAGTTTTAAATTTAAAAGTTTTATACGGGCTTTTGGTTGGATGTCACAAATCGCTATCTGGGCGGAAAAACTCAACCATCATCCAGAGTGGTTTAATGTATACAATAAGGTGGAAGTTAAACTTACGACTCATGATGTCGGTGGAATAAGCGAGTTAGATTTTAAACTTGCAGAAAAAATGGAGTTGTTTTTTAACTAAAAGTATCTAAGTACATTCTTAGCAAGTATCGAGAAGATTTGTGGCAAGTATACTCAAAGAAGTGGTCGTTGCTTAAATCAACGAATTGTACGGCATTTAACCGGTTAAACATGTTTTTGGTATTTATCTGTATTATCCCCTTGCGTGACAAAGTTTGCTATGTATAATACGCCCCACTTGAGGAGTGGAAGCAAACAATAACTTCCAACTCAAAGAAGATTTCAAGCGCGGGATGGAGCAGTCTGGTAGCTCGTCGGGCTCATAACCCGAAGGTCGTAGGTTCAAATCCTGCTCCCGCAACCACTTTTTAAAACTTGGCTTTTCGCCAGTTTTTTGTAACATTAGTGGACTAGGGTCCAGAAACAAATAACCCCGCTTGTACGGGGTTTTTTTGTACTTAAAGTTTTAGTTCTGTTTCTGGGCATTTGGCCCTTTTTTTGTTTTTGGAGCAATATTTTGTCGCAACTCGAACAAAAGCTGACGGATATGTTAACCGCACCTGTTGAAGCGTTAGGCTTTGAGATGGTGGGCGTAGAGTTTTTACGTGCAGGTAAACATTCGACGCTACGTATTTTTATTGATCATCCTGATGGTATTGGTGTTGAACATTGTGCCGAGGTAAGCCGTCAAGTCAGTGCTGTACTGGATGTTGAAGATCCAATCAGTACCGAATATAACTTAGAAGTCTCATCTCCAGGAATGGATAGGCCTTTATTTAAAGAAGCCCACTACCTTGAGTGTTTAGGTGAAGTTGTGACGCTTAAGTTAAGAATACCTATGGGTGATAGACGTAATTTTAAAGGAAAAGTGTTAGCCTGCGAATCCGGTAATCTAACATTAGAAATTGATAACCAAACCCATGTTTTGGCTATTGCGAATATAGAGAAAGGTAATCTAGTTCCATCTTTTGATTAAGGATAGCGACCTGACAAAAGCTGTCGGAAAAGAGTAATCAGTGAGGCAACAATGAATAAAGAAATTCTGTTAGTGGCTGAAGCCGTTTCAAACGAAAAACAGGTTCCAAGAGAAAAAATTTTCGAGGCGTTAGAATTTGCTATCGCCAGCGCCACCAAAAAGAAGAATGAAGGCGAAATCGAAGTACGCGTTAGTATTGATCGCGAAACGGGAAGTTTTGATACTTTTCGCCGTTGGTTAGTCGTGGCTGATGATCATGAGCAAGAAAATCCTATGGCAGAAATGTCATTGTCTGCTGCCCAGATGGATGAGCCAAATAAAGAAGTAGGTGAGTTTGTTGAAGAACAAATCGAATCTATCGCCTTTGACAGGATCACTACACAAACAGCAAAACAAGTTATTGTTCAGAAAGTACGTGAAGCTGAACGTGACCAAGTATTAGCTGAGTATGAAGATCGTGTTGGCGAATTAGTCACAGGTACAGTTAAAAAAGTGAATCGTGACAATGTCATCATTGACCTAGGTAATAATGCTGAAGGTGTTATTTACCGTGACGATATGTTGCCTCGTGAAACATTCCGTGCCGGCGACAGAGTACGTGGTTTACTGTATGTAATCCGTCCAGAAGCACGCGGTGCACAGCTATTTATTAGTCGTACACATCCAGATATGTTAGTGGAGTTATTCCGCATTGAAGTGCCAGAAATTGCCGAAGAGACTTTGGAAATTAAGGCCGCTGCACGGGATCCAGGCTCAAGAGCTAAAATTGCCGTTAAAACTAACGACAAACGTTTAGACCCTGTGGGGGCTTGTGTTGGTATGCGAGGATCACGTGTTCAAGCCGTTTCCGGCGAACTTAGTGGTGAGCGTGTTGATATTGTACTTTGGGATGATAACCCTGCACAGTTTGTGATTAATGCTATGGCACCAGCGGAAGTTGCTTCAATAGTGCTCGATGAAGACAAACATTCAATGGATGTGGCGGTTGAAGCAGATAATTTGGCACAAGCCATTGGTCGTAGTGGTCAAAACGTTAGATTAGCTAGTCAATTAACAGGCTGGGAATTAAACGTCATGACAGTAGAAGACTTATCTGCCAAACATGAAGAAGAAAACGCTAAGGTCTTAACAGTGTTTACTGCTGGTTTAGATATAGATGAAGATTTTGCTTCTATTTTGGTGGACGAAGGTTTCACTACACTTGAAGAAATAGCCTATGTGCCAATTAACGAGTTACTTGACATCGAAGGATTAGATGAAGAGATGGTTGAAGAGTTACGTAATCGTGCTCGTGCGACCTTAACGACTCGTGCATTAGCTACAGAAGAAACCCTTGAGGCTGCAGAGCCTAAAGAAGAGCTGTTAAATCTTGTGGGTATGGACAGACATGTTGCCTATACACTAGCAAGTCGCGGCATTACAGATCTTGAAGGCCTTGCAGAACAAGGTACCGATGAGATTTCAGATATAGAAGAATTAAGCGAAGAGAAAGCCGGTGAGTTAATCATGGCCGCTCGTAATATCGTTTGGTTCAACGAAGAATAGGTCAACAGGAGGAATTCCCATATGGCAGAAGTATCCATAGAAAAACTTGCCACTGATATAGGTACGACCGTTGACCGTTTGGTTCAGCAATTTAAAAGTGCCGGTATTGATAAAGTTGCCGGCAATGATGTAACTGAAGACGAAAAACGCATTTTATTAGACTTTTTAAGCAAGCAGCACGGTGGAACAGGTTCAGAAGCGCCTAAACGTATGACGTTACAGCGCAAAACAACTAGTACTTTGAGTGTCGGCAAGTCTAAAGCTGTGACCGTTGAAGTGCGCAAGAAACGTACTTACGTTAAACGTTCTGATGTTGAAGAAGCTAAAATGGCTGAAGAAGAAGCTAAACGGTTAGCCGAAGAACAACAAGCTAAGCTTGAAGCTGAAAAGCAAGCTGCTGAAAAAGCAAAATTAGCTGCTGAGGAAAAAATTCAAAAAGCCGCTGAAGCTAAAGCGAAAGCAGAGGCTGAACGTGTAGCCCGTGCTGAAAAAGCCAAAGAAGCGCGCGTTGCTGAAGAGTCAGCGTTAAGTCCAGAAGAAAAAGCAGAGCAAGAGCGTACTCGTGTAGAAGCCGAAAAGCTTCGCAAAACACAAGAAGAAGAAATTCAACGCAAGCTTGAAGAAGATGCTAAAAAGGCAGCACAAGAAGCTAAAAAATTAGCTGAAGAAAATTCTCGTCGCTGGAAAGAAGAAGAAGAACGTCGTAAGAAACAAGAAAAAGAAGAAGTGCACGTTCACTCAAATCGCTACGCGCAAGAAGCCGAAGATGCAGATGACATCAAAACAGAACTTGGTGGACGTAGACGTAAAAAATCTAAGAAAAATGCGGGTTCTGAATTGAAGCATGCCTTTAATAAACCAGCTCAGCCTGTTGAGCGAGTTGTTCGTTTAGGTGAAACTATCACAGTAAGTGAACTGGGTAGCAAATTAGCGATTAAAGCCACTGAAGTCATTAAAGCCCTAATGAAGATGGGTGAAATGGTGACAATTAACCACGTACTTGATCAAGAAACTGCTGTATTAGTAGTAGAAGAAATGGGTCATAAATACGAATTGGTTAACGATAATGCCCTTGAAGATGAGTTGATTGCTGACGCATCAGGTGGCAAGAAGTCTTCTCGTGCACCAGTAGTCACAATAATGGGTCACGTTGACCATGGTAAAACCTCATTGTTAGATTACATTCGTCGTGCAAAAGTTGCAGATGGTGAAGCCGGCGGTATTACGCAGCACATAGGCGCATATAGCGTTGAAACAGATAGTGGTCGTATCGCATTTCTAGATACGCCTGGACATGCCGCGTTTACTGCAATGCGAGCACGTGGTGCAGTAGCAACAGATATTGTTATTTTGGTTGTGGCTGCCGATGATGGTGTAATGCCACAAACAAAAGAAGCCGTACAACATGCAAAAGCTGCTGGTGTACCTTTAATTGTTGCTGTTAACAAAATTGATAAAGAAGCGGCCGACTTAGACAGAGTTAAAACTGAATTGTCGCAGCTGGAAGTGATTTCAGAAGAGTGGGGCGGTGAGCATCAATTCGTTAATGTTTCAGCCAAAACTGGCCAAGGTATTGATGAGTTATTAGAAGCAATTAGCTTACAAGCCGAAGTGTTAGACTTACAAGCTGTGCCTACAGGACCTGCTAAAGGTATTGTCATTGAATCCCGTCTAGATAAAGGTCGTGGACCTGTTGCCTCTGTGCTTATCCAAGAAGGTGAGCTTCGTGCTGGTGATATTATGTTGTGTGGTGAAGAATACGGACGTATTCGTGCCATGCGAGATGAAAATGGTAAAGATGTAAAAGTCGCAGGTCCGTCAACGCCAGTAGAAATACTAGGTTTATCAGGTGTACCTATTGCTGGTGAAACTGCCATAGTGGTGCAAGACGAGCGTAAAGCCCGTGAAGTAGCCACTAAACGTCATACTAAGCAACGAGAATTAAAATTAGCTAAACAACAGAAAGCTAAACTTGAAAACATGTTTGCCAATATGGAAGCGGGCGATGTTAGCGAGTTAAATGTGGTACTTAAAGCCGATGTTCAAGGTTCTGTTCAAGCTATATCTGAATCTTTGACTAAATTGTCAACTGATGAAGTGAAAGTCAATATTGTTGGTAGCGGTGTAGGTGGAATTACTGAAACCGACGCTAGTTTAGCTGCCGCTTCAGGCGCAATTGTGGTTGGTTTTAACGTTCGTGCTGACGCTTCTGCTCGTAAAGTAATAGATACAGAAGAGATTGACTTACGTTACTACAGCATTATTTATCAATTGATTGATGAAGTGAAACAAGCCATGAGTGGCATGTTAGCACCTGAATTCAGACAAGAGATTATCGGTTTAGCTGAAGTACGTGATGTGTTCAAATCGCCTAAAATTGGTGCTATCGCTGGTTGTATGGTGACTGAAGGTATCGTTAAACGTAGCAGTCCTATCCGCGTATTACGTGACAACGTAGTAATTTACGAAGGTGAACTAGAATCACTTAGACGCTTCAAAGACGATGTACAAGAAGTCCGTAACGGGGTGGAATGTGGTATTGGTGTGAAGAACTATAATGATGTTAAAGCTGGCGACCAAATCGAAGTATTTGAAACCGTTGAAGTTAAGCGCGAACTATAACATTTATAGGTTTAACAAGTTTTAATTACAGTTGAATAAACGGGGGCTTCGGCCTCCGTTTTGTTTGCAAAAGACACGTGAGTGTTGGGAGAAACAACAAATGGCAAGAGAATTTTCTAGGACCGACCGAGTCGGCCAACAAATTCATAAAGAAATCGCCAGCATTTTACAGAATGAATTTAAGAACCGAGATCCTCGCCTTGGTATGGTTACCGTAGCGGGTGTTGAAGTATCACGAGATTTAGCCCACGCAAAAATCTATGTGACATTCTTTGAAAATGACGAAGAACAAGTTAAACATTATTTAGCTATTCTTGAAGACAACAAAGGATTTATTCGCACATTGTTAGCCAGTCGTATGCGTATGCGAGCAGTACCTGCAGTAAAATTTGTTCGAGATGGCTCATTGGCTGAAGGTATACGAATTGCTAATTTAGTAAGTGAAACCTTAAATAAAGACGCCGAGCGGGCAAAATTAGCAGGTCGTTCACTTGACGATCAAGAGTCAGATGAAGGTAAGCAAAAGTAGTTGTTATGGCCAGAAAAAGAAAAGGTCGTGCCGTTAACGGCATTTTACTGTTGGATAAAGGCTTAGGACTGTCATCTAACCACGCATTACAACAAGTTAAACGTATGTTCAACGCAGCAAAAGCGGGGCATACCGGTGCGTTAGATCCGCTAGCGACTGGGATGTTGCCGATTTGTTTAGGTGAGGCGACAAAATTCTCACAGTTTTTATTGGATACAGATAAAACTTATCAGGTTACCGCTAAACTTGGGGTGCGCACCACTACGTCAGATGCCGATGGTGAGGTGGTTGAAACACACCCCGTCAATGTAACTGAAGCAGAGTTGATTGCCGCCTGTGAACAGTTTAAAGGGCCTATTAAGCAAGTGCCTTCTATGTTCTCCGCCTTAAAACATCAAGGTAAACCACTGTATTTTTATGCCCGTCAAGGTATCGATATACCAAGGGAAGCCAGAGATATCACAATATTTAGTTTATCCATTGACAGATTTGAAACGGATGAAGTGGATATGACTGTACACAGTAGTAAAGGTACTTATATTCGTTCTTTGGTGGATGATCTTGGGCAGGTATTGGGATGTGGTGCTTATGTGAGTAAGTTGCATCGTACCCAAGTGACAGATTACCCAGCCGATAGAATGATAACAATGGCGTCATTGCAAGCGCTCAGAGACGAAATTGACAACGACACCGCAGATTTATTAGATGACCAAACTTTTACTGTATTGGATCAGTTATTAATGCCGATGGATTCTGCCGTTAAAACACTTGAATCGGTTACAGTAGAACAAATTGCCGAAGGCTTTTTTAGAAATGGTAATCCAGTGAATTTTATTGGCTCGACTGAATATGCTGAAAATTCATTAATTCGTGTGTATAGCAAGGACAGTGGCTTGTTTTTAGGAGTTGGTTTTATAGATCCTGACGGTAAAGTTGCCCCTAAACGCTCCGTTGTTTACGGCTAATTATTTAGATTTTGTATAAGTGTGATATTTGCCGATATAAAACTTGTTATTAAGTTTAGCGTCGCTATAATACGCGCTCTTTTTTGACTCGCTGAATTAGTGATTGGCGGGTTGTATCTTTAAACTCTTATTTATTGGAGAAAATTATGTCACTAAGTACACAAGAAACGGCAACAATCATTGCTGAATATGCGGTTAAAGAAGGCGATACAGGTTCTCCTGAAGTGCAAGTCGCTTTGTTAACTAGCAACATCAATAAATTACAAGGTCACTTTGCGGATCATAAGAAAGACCACCACTCACGTCGTGGACTGCTTCGCATGGTTAGCCAACGTCGTAAGTTACTTGATTACCTTAAAGGTAAAAACACCGAACGTTATCAAGATCTTATTAAACGTTTAGGCCTACGTCGTTAATCGACTTAAGCTTACAAAAAAGACGCGAAAGCGTCTTTTTTTATGTCTGAGAGAAAAGGTGCAAAATAGATGACTAGGGCGCGATTAGAGCTTCGATTGTTTAAGATGTCTAATTTAGTTTTACCCTAAGTCCTGACGCTTAACGACATTGAATTTTATCTGAGAAAGGATTTAAAACGCTTAAGCTAGACTAGTAAATACTAAAGGGAGGTGGCTAGACTTTACTCAAAAAACGAGGAAACTTGTTAATCAACGATAAAAGTTCGCTGATTCGTTTTATTTAACGGCTGGCCAGGTCGCTTTCTGCTTCTGAGAAATTCCACTCTATATGCTCTTGCATTGCTTCACGGGATAGTTCGTTCAGTAGCATTTTCATTTCGTTGTCAGACAGCTGGTCTTCTGCCATCAGTGCTTGTACCTTTAGATAAAGCTGTAACATACTTTCAAAACCTGCGGTAGACGCTTGATAATTCGCTAACTCTATCCATAGCGCAATAACCCCACCAAGCATGACTAGAAACTGAACAGCTAACATAATAAGATAATTCCATTGGCACCAAAATCCTAAAACTATCTTGCTCGAAGAGTCAATAACCTTACAGCTGCTTACAGTACTGGTTAAAGAAAAGTCAGGATTGGCAACTAGCAATGTAATTTGCATTGTCAGCATCCCTAACCCAATTGCTAATGCGAAACTGAATAAAATTTTTGAAATTCCTGAAAATCTTTTCATTGCCATCTTAGGATGGGCATGCAACCACGACGGAGATTCTTTTAATGAAAGCGGTGTATCTACCAGCTTACGTTCAAGGTAATTTATTTGGTCATCAACCCAGTATTTCTTTATATCTGCAATATTCAGGTCGATGTTCTTTTGCCACCATATCATCTCTGCAACTGAAATAGCTTGAGTGACGATAGGAAAAATAGCGCGGTAGCGTCTTGGCATCATTGGTTTTGTTGTGGGCGGAACACCTCCCAAATTTAAAAAACACCGTAATCGAAGGGCTTCGGCGACCATCCGATTTAATTGATAGTGCCACTTGTGTTTGGCTTTTTTCGACCAGTAAATAAGCAAAGCGGATGTTGCAACAAAGAGTAAAATAAGCAATGTAATTCCGATCCCCGCTGCAGTATTGAGCAGGTTTGATACTATCTCATAGCCCATCAAGCCAATAAAAGCGGTGAACATGAACCATTTTATTTGCGTGCGATAACGTTTCTGCGCAGTTAGGGCGGCTAAATCAGCTTCTGCGAATATTCCTGCCACTTCCCCAAGCCCTTTTTCATTAACAGGATCAACCGGTGAAGCAGTAATAGGTTGGCGGCTATTAAAGTGTTTAAGTTGATGAATTAATGCCGAAAATTCTTGGCGAAGGGATTTCAATAATGCTGAATGTTTAGACGAGGTACAGTCGTGGCAAACATAAAGAGAGGTTGCCGCATTATTTTCTTCAGTTTCAAAATGCCGAAAGGTGGCGGTGATAGGCTCACCGCTATGTTCACTTTGGCGTGTGACGTGAATATGTTCGACTAAGCCGCCATTTTGACCATCAAAACGGCTGACATTGCGCAGACTAGGGTGGATAAAATTTTCTGCGGAGTGCGTCATACCACACTTCATTTTTACCACATCTGCCGTGCCGCCTTGGCTGTCCGTATCCTGCCCATCCCAAACCGCTATCAATACATTACTATAACGACTTAAGAATGCGCCCTGATTTAAATAAAGGGTATTTCGTAGCTGACCATAATTCAGATCATGATAGGCGTAATCAAGATCTTCTGCTGCCAGCTCAGGCGTGACTACAATTAAATTGTGTAGATATTTATTTAGATAATACTCGCAACATACCTGACTTTCGTGATCAGCCTCAGAAAAATCTTTTAAAAAATGCTCGCGGGGCATGGGCAAAACAGGAATAACATCGGTATTTAAACTGTTCCATTGGACTGATTCTTCCATTAGTGACTCAATGGCTTCTATAGCGAGCAAATCTGGGCCAACTGCCATACCTGTCATTAGCCATATAGGCGTGTCGTTACCGACTTCTTTACGCCATCTTTGTAAAGTAAGCTTGATTTTTTCGGTCAGCTTGATGGGGTCGAGTTGACCTTGTTTATCTTGAACTTGTGCGTCCCGATGGCCGGTAATACCAAGCAGTAGTGGAAGTTTTCTACTCATTACTTAAAAGGGACTTTATATACTAGTGGTTTTGATGATGTTCCATCTGTCCAATCTATTCTTATAAATAGAGGGCTGACAGGCCATGTGTAGTGAAAAATAGAGGAGGTGCGCGTGTCTTGGCGCTGCTTCCACGTGGTATTGACGTTAATTTCAGACGATTTCTCAAGTCGTTGCAGTAGTGTTGTGCCACGAACATTAACCGGTGTACCAAATGACAGCGTACTCTTTGGCTTGTTAGCATTTTTAGCTTTTTCTTTGTTATATAATGGCTGACGGAGTAATTCCATATGCGCTATCAGCGGAGCCAAATCATCCTTACTGATAGAGAGCATCTGCCTAGCATCCAGACCAACATAAATGTCTTTAATGAGGTCTATATCTTCTTGGTTAGCCTGAAGCCAAACAAAGCTGCATCCCCACTCGTTGCAACCAATAAGTGATTCTGGCTTGGCTTTAATTTTGGTGAGACGTGCATTTGATATCGCCTTTTTTTGTTCAAACTGATAGCGATATGTGGCTTTGTTCCCGTTGTTTGAATAGTAGGTCAGGCTAATATTGTCTGCCGCTTCAATATCCGAAAAACTAATATCTTTAGTATGATAAAAACCGTTTGTACTTAACATTTCGTTGTCAATTCCTGGATATTGACTCCAGATTATTTTGCTAAAGTACTCGTTAGTCACTGGGGCCAATATACCGAAAAATCGATTCATTGCATTGGTCAAAAAAAGTGCTGGTGCGTTTATGTCATTGCTGTGTAGTCTGCGAGCGTTCGAAGCATTAACGTCCACACCAGTTTCTTTTACGTTACTAATATCACCATCGGCAAAAATAAATTGATAGAAGAGGTTTTTCCCGAGCCGTGGTAGGAAAATTGTCATTTGACCCTTTTCATTGGTCGTCACGGCAAGATCACCTTTAGCTTCTAAAGGATCCAAGAATAAAATGTTGTTGAGTTTATTTGCACTAAATCCAAAGGTCATTTTACTAACCACCGGTTGTAGGCTGGTCAGTGTTTCTATTTGGGTTAAACTGCCAACGTGGCAAAGCATGAATCCCGAAGCGTAATTCATTGATGCATTACATTTTAATAATGACGAGTTTTTCAGTTTTTCTTTTAATTGTGTAATGTCTTTGAATTTACCTTCTTCGATAATTCGTTTAATTTGTGGTGTTGAAAATGTCATCTCGTCACTTCTACTGCCATCCTCTAAGTCACGCAGAGTGACAGCAACTTCTGAAGCAGCAGGCAGGCTTTCATCTATTTTTACTTTAGTGTTCAGCAATGATTGAATGGACGTGTTTTGTTGCCCGTTGTCAAAATCAAAAGTCACTTCGAACTGTTTTGTGTTAATTGCGGGGCTCATCATTAGCCCTCTTAGCCCATCTAATTGAAGTGTAATAGAGCCGCCGCTGTATGCCCTAGTTACTTTGATATTGAAGTGGCTGGTTTCCAATTCACTTAACGAAGACAGTGGTGTTGGCAAATCCGGCTGTGATTGTCTTTGGCTGATAAAATAAAAAGCGAACAATAACAATATAGCTGTTGATACCACAGCGAGAACATTTTTAAGGATAAATCGACTAATGTGCTGAAATAAAGTGGGACCATCAATAGGCCCTGTAACTATAGTGGTATTATTAATCTCAGCGACAATGGCTTCTAATTTTTGCGGATAATCCGCAGTCCAGTTATCGACCCAATGTGGAAGCCCAAGGAAAAGTTCGAGGGAACGTGGTACAGATATTTCTTCCAATCGGATTGTGAAAATTTTACGGTTATAACTGGTGGCGCGCTCTACTTCTCGCTTAACATAGATTGAGCGTTCTACGTGTTCCGATAGCAGTAAAATAAGGCTTTTAGAGTTTATCACGCCTTCGATTATTTCTTCGGAATAGTCTCTGCTGGGACGCACATTACGTGAAGCAATCCAACAAGTTAAACCTCTACTTTCTAAAAATGCACAAAGTTCATCGGCTTCTTGTTGATTCTGCGAAGCGTAACTTATAAAAGCATCGTAAGTAGGTTGTTCGGTTGGCTTGATTGACATACTGCTTCCATTCGCTGATAAGGTTTTCTCAAAGTCTTTCATTTTGCATACCAATATACAATCTATTTCTTGTCCACTGAAAAATAGGTTTGGTTGAATGCCGATAATTACCAATGTTTTCATTATAATAAAACAGTAAAAGTATTGTAAAACAATGCCTTACAACAAATTGCATTGGATTTTAGCTAGCCAAAATCCATCTTTAATGGTTCAGGGACTGCTTTCCCGCCTTCAAAAACTTTTGTAAATAAAGTTATTTTTTACTGCTGAAAATAGTAATTGGCTTAATGGAAATCGAAACTACAAACATTTGGATGTTGGAGTTAAGCGGGGGATTTAAGTTCTACTTCTTAAAAGAAGAACAATTTTTAACTTACACAATTACGCATTCATGATGATCGGCATCTTAACTTTTCTAAAATTGTTCTTGAATTATTCCACCTTGCTTCTTACTCCTACATGGTGGTCGCTTATCGGGTTGTTGTGTTTTCTAAGAATCTAGTTTCACCTAATTAAGAGCGCTATTTTTAATATTGATGAATATCTATTTATCAATATTACTATAAGGATGGTGTGTTTTATCCCGCAAATGATTGACGTGGAATACCAATGATTTTTAAGATAATGCCAGTATAGGAGGGCATCTGCCTTGGTGGGGGGATTTAGTGCGCTGCTACATTTTGATAAAGACACTTATTAGTTTGTGCTATTGATATAAAATTCTAGCTCAATGTTGACTCATTTTCTGCCGTTATTTGTTTACACTTATTTTACAATTGAGAGGTGTAATGAAAGATAACTACTGATTCCATCTTAATATTGTCTTGTTATTCATTTATGTAAAGACTTTATGCACCATTGGTAATACCAATTTTTTAATTTTTTAGAGTAAAAAAGTTAATTTCAAGGCCAAACTTGTCGGTTTTTTTGGGTGTTACTCGCATCAATTACCTATAATGGATTGTTATTTGCTCGATAGTTCGCATTTTTCGCCCGTAAATATCACTATTGGTTATATTGATTGGTAAGTTTATATTTTAGATTGGTATATCAATTGGTTGACAATTTGTGTGGTAATTAATAATTACAGGTGCACAACTTAATATTGGCGTGTGGAGTAAGGAGCGGATTGCTGGATGTACAGATTATTTTGGGGAACAAAAATAGAATTTGTTAGAAAATTATGGCTTGAGCAAAAAATTCCATGAAATTAAGTCAATTTTTGAATTGGTTTTCGGGATAGAAAAAAAGCTGCCAGAGGCAGCTTTTTAGATAATTGAGGGTGTTTTATTACTTTTCTATCTTACTGTAAGGACGTTGTGCTTCACCCGTATATAACTGACGAGGACGGCCAATTTTTTGTCCTGGTTGGCTTAACATTTCATGCCAATGAGATACCCAACCTACTGTACGTGCTAAAGCAAAAATACAGGTAAACATATTGGTAGGAATGCCAATTGCTTTTAGAATAATCCCAGAGTAGAAATCTACATTCGGGAAAAGTTTTTTCTCTGCGAAGTAGGGGTCACTCAAAGCAATTCTTTCAAGTTCCATTGCAACATTCAGCAAAGGATCATCGATTTTAAGCTCGGCTAATACTTCATGACAGCTTTCACGCATAACAGTGGCACGAGGATCAAAGTTTTTATAAACCCTATGGCCAAAGCCCATTAAGCGGAACGGGTCAGCTTTATCTTTCGCTCTAGCGATAAATTCTGGTATACGGTCAACAGAGCCTATTTCTTCCAACATGTTCAAACACGCTTCGTTAGCACCGCCGTGAGCAGGTCCCCATAAAGAAGCAACACCAGCCGCAATACATGCGTAAGGGTTAGCCCCAGAGGAACCCGCCAAACGCACTGTAGAGGTAGACGCGTTTTGTTCGTGGTCAGCATGCAAAATAAAGATTCTATCTACTGCTTTAGCAACTGCTGGGCTAATTTTATAGTCTTCAGCAGGAACAGAAAACATCATATTAAGGAAGTTTTCTGCGTAGCTTAATTTATTGCTTGGGTACACAAATGGCTGACCGATGTTGTACTTGTAACACATAGCAACCAAAGTAGGCATTTTCGCGACTAAGCGGTATGCGCTACGTAAACGTTGTTCTGGATCATGGATGTTTAGGTCGTCATGGTAAAAAGATGCCATAGCGCCTACTGTGCCACATAACATTGCCATAGGATGTGCGTCGCGTCTAAAACCACGGAAAAAGTTATTCACTTGATCATGGACTAAAGTATGGCGAGTAATAGTATCTTTAAAGTCTCTGTATTCTTCAGTATTAGGAGTTTTATCATGCAAAAGCATATAAACCACTTCAATATAGTCTGCATCGCGGGCTAATTCTTCGATGGAATAACCTCTGTGTAACAGAATACCCTTGGCCCCATCAATATATGTAATCGATGATTCACATGAGCCAGTTGCCATAAACCCGGGGTCATAGGTAAAGTACCCATTAGCGCCTAGAGACCTTATGTCTATTACATCGTGGCCTGCAGTTCCTGACAAAATCGGAAGTTCGATTTCTTTGTCACCCGCTTTTAAAATGGCTTTATTGTCTGCCATATACTGTTCTCCTCAGAATCGTTTTTTGTTCGATAAACAGCATATTTTGCTATTTACTAGGGGGGAAATTGCCGCTATTTGAACTTACAATGACTTATAAAGTCAATTTTTATGCGTTTCCGCTTATTAAATATTCACTTCTTTAGCCACGTCAAGCAAATAAAATTTTAGCATAGCTTGGTTAAGTTTCGTATTAGGCACGCATCCTATTCTATACAGAGTGATCTAATCCACTTGTTATTATTTATAAACCTTTAATAAAGAACAACAATTGTATTTATTTGAATGGCTGGATATACTTCTGGGGCTTAAAGCGCTCCATATCGAAAAGATTATTTCTAGTTAACTTTTCATTAACAAAGTGGTAACAATGTTATGGACAAGAAATAGAGTTTTAGCAAAAAATTTACACGCAAATGTTATTAGCCTAAATGTTTAAACCACCTACGGGTAAAAAGAGCGATAAACGTGAAAAAACAAAGACCAGTTAATTTACAACTCAATACTATTAGTTTTCCTCCTGCAGCTATTACTTCCATTCTCCACCGCGTTACAGGCGTCGCAATGTTTTTTGCGTTGATGTTTGTGATCTGGGCTTGGGCAACGTCTGTATCTTCTTTAGAAGGTTTTGACCTTGTTAAGGAACAAATGGCTGGCCCTTTAGGTAAGTTTGTTGCCATTGGGACCATTTCTGCCTTGATTTATCATGTGTTAGGTGGTGTTAGGCACATGATAATGGATTTAGGGCATTGGGAAGAGCTTCGTTCAGGAGATCTCAGTGCAAAAGCAATTATTGCTGCATGGATTGTCTTAACCATCTTAGTAGGAGTTGTATTATGGTAACCGGTCAAGCAAGTTTAAAACGTAATGGTGTTCAAGATTTTGTAACCATTCGCGCCACTGCAATCATTATGACTGCATTTTCGTTGTTCATGGGATGGTTTTTTATCAGCACCCCTGAAGTGACTTATGTCATTTGGACAGATTTATTTTCTGGTCTTGCGATGAAAATTTTTACCTTCATGACGTTGGTTTCAATTATGTATCATGTGCGTATCGGCATGTGGCAAGTCTTAACTGACTATGTAAAAGCACCCGGTTTGCGTGCGTTTGTTCAATTTGTTCTTAACCTAATTGCATTTGTTTATGTAGTTGTAGGTTTATTTGTTTTGTGGGGTGTGTAAATGAGTATTCCTGTTCATGAGTATGATGCGGTCGTAATTGGTGCTGGCGGCGCGGGTATGCGCGCAGCATTGCAGATTTCAGAGTCAGGTAAATCTTGTGCTCTGTTGTCAAAAGTCTTTCCTACACGTTCACATACTGTGTCAGCTCAAGGTGGTATTACTGTCGCTTTAGGTAATGCCCATGCAGATAATTGGGAATGGCATATGTACGATACGGTCAAAGGTTCTGATTATATCGGAGACCAAGACGCTATCGAATATATGTGTAAAACCGGTCCAGAAGCCATTATTGAAATGGAAAATATGGGATTACCTTTTTCACGTTTCGAAAACGGAAAAATCTATCAACGTCCTTTTGGTGGCCAATCGCAAAATTTTGGTGGTGAGCAAGGCGCTCGTACTGCTGCCGCCGCCGATAGAACAGGTCATGCTTTATTACATTTGCTTTATCAGCAAAATGTGAAAAACAAAACAAAAGTATTCAGCGAGTGGTATGCACTTGACCTAGTCAAAAACCAAGATGGCGATGTAGTGGGTTGTACTGCTATTGATATCGAGTCTGGCGAAGTCGTTTATTTCAAATCCAAAGCGGTAGTGTTGGCAACAGGTGGAGCAGGGCGTATTTATGCTTCTACCACTAATGCACACATCAACACTGGCGACGGTTTAGGTATGGCACTTCGTGCTGGTGTACCTATGCAAGATATGGAGATGTGGCAGTTCCACCCAACAGGTATAGCCGGTGCGGGTACTTTGGTAACCGAAGGTTGTCGTGGTGAAGGTGGTTATCTGCTTAATAAAGATGGCGAACGCTTTATGGAACGTTACGCACCTAATGCTAAAGATTTAGCTGGTCGTGACGTAGTGGCCCGCTCCATGATGACAGAAATTCGTGAAGGTCGTGGTTTTGATGGTCCTTTAGGTCCACATTGTAAGTTAAAACTTGATCATTTAGGGAAGGAAGTTCTGGAGTCTCGTTTACCGGGTATCTTGGAACTTTCTCGTACTTTTGCACATGTTGACCCAGTAAAAGAGCCGATTCCTGTTATTCCAACTTGTCATTACATGATGGGGGGGGTACCAACCAATGTTGACGGACAAGCCCTTAGTATTGATGCAAACGGTAACGCAGCACCCATTAAAGGTTTATTCGCCTGTGGTGAAATTGCTTGTGTATCTGTGCATGGTGCCAACCGTTTAGGTGGTAATTCACTATTAGATTTAGTGGTGTTTGGCCGAGCAACTGGGCTACACCTGGGTGAAGCTATTGACGGAATTGATGCCCGTGAAGCATCCAATGATGATGTTGATGCGGCTATGGTACGTTTTAACCGTTGGGAAAACTCTACGGTAGGCAAAGGCGAAGACCCTGTTCAAATCAAGAAAGACTTGCAGCAGTGTATGCAATTAAACTTCTCGGTATTCCGTGAAGGTGATGCAATGGCTACAGGTTTGAAAGAATTAGGTGATATCCGCGAAAGATTAGAAAATGCGCGTCTAGATGACAAAAGTAACGACTTCAATACAATGCGTATTGAGTGTCTAGAATTAGATAATTTGATGGAAACTGCTTATACAACAGCAGTAGCTGCTAATTTCAGAACTGAAAGTCGTGGCGCTCATAGCCGTTTCGATTTCCCAGATAGAGATGATGCTAATTGGTTATGCCATTCTGTTTATTTACCAGAAACTAAATCAATGATAAAACGTGAGGTGAATATGACACCTAAATTGCGTGAAGCCTTTCCACCTAAAGCAAGAACGTACTAGGAGTAACGACCATGCAATTAAATTTTTCAGTTTACCGTTACAACCCTGATGTTGATAACGCTCCTCGTATGCAAGACTATCAATTGGAGGTCGAAGAAGGCCAAGATATGATGGTTCTGGACGCCTTGATAGCATTAAAAGAAAAAGATCCCACTCTGTCATTCCGTCGTTCGTGCCGTGAAGGTGTGTGTGGCTCAGATGGCGTCAACATGAATGGTAAAAATGGTTTGGCCTGTATTACGCCACTTTCTGCGCTTAAAGGTTCTAAAATAGTGGTTCGTCCTTTACCTGGATTGCCTGTAGTGCGTGACTTAGTTACCGATATGACACAATTTTATACTCAGTATGAAAAGGTCAAACCGTATCTTATTAACGAAGATAGTCATGCGCCAGCCCGTGAATTTTTACAGTCACCTGAAGAAAGAGAAAAACTCGACGGTTTGTACGAATGTATATTATGTGCATGTTGTTCAACATCATGTCCGTCATTCTGGTGGAATCCTGACAAGTTTATTGGTCCTGCAGGTCTGTTGCATGCTTATCGCTTTTTGGCAGACAGCCGAGATACAGCAACAGATGAGCGTTTAGGCGAGTTAGATGATGCCTTTAGTGTATTCAGGTGCCATGGCATTATGAATTGTGTCAGTGTTTGTCCTAAAGGATTAAACCCGACTAAAGCGATCGGTCATATAAAATCAATGCTGCTTAAACGAGCAGTATAGAGTTTACCAAGAATAAAATACCGTGTGCGCAAGCACACATAATTGCAAGTCTGATTAAAGCAAGGGACGACAATGCAACAAAGCGTGATGAAAGCATGGTGGGATTCTTCTCACATGGCTGGTGGCAACGCTACTTATATAGAAGAAATGTATGAAGCCTATCTTGATGATGCGCAAAGCGTATCTGATGAATGGCGAGGCATTTTTGAAAACCTACCTAAACTTGATGGCGTCGAAGTTGAAAGCAAGCATAGTCTCGTTCGTGATCAATTTCGTACATTAGCAGCGCTTGGTCCTGCTGCTCGAGCGGGTTCTGGTGTTACTCAGTCGAATATAAGCGGTGGCGACGAAAAACAAGTTAAAGTACTGCAGTTGATTAATGCCTATAGATTTCGAGGTCATCAACATGCCAATCTTGATCCTCTAGAATTGTGGAAACAACCTAGAGTCCGAGATTTAGAACTATCTCATCATAATCTATCTGAGAAAGATTTTGATACCACCTACAATGTAGGTTCTTATGCTATTGGCAAAGAATCTATGCCATTGGGTGAGTTATTTGCGTCTCTCAACCGTACCTATTGTGGTTCTATTGGTACCGAGTACATGCATATTACCGATACTGAGCAAAAGCGTTGGGTTCAGCATCGTATTGAATCAGTGCAAGCCAAACCAGAAATTTCTCGAGAAGAAAAGGTCAGCATCCTTAAAGGTTTAGTGGCGGCTGATGGTATGGAAAAATACCTAGGTGCTAAATTCCCCGGTGCTAAACGTTTCTCACTTGAAGGTGGTGATGCTCTAGTTCCCATGTTAAAAGGCTTGATTAGTCATGCTGGTACTAAGGGCACTAAAGAAGTGGTTATTGGTATGGCTCACCGCGGTAGAATTAATACCTTAGTGAATGTACTGGGTAAGAATCCATCGGTATTGTTTGATGAGTTCTCTGGTAAACATGATGATTCACTCGGTGCTGGTGATGTAAAATATCATGCCGGTTACTCTTCTGATTTTGCTACGCCAGGTGGTAACTTACATTTAGCCTTAGCCTTTAACCCATCTCATCTTGAGATCGTTAATCCGGTTGTTATTGGTTCTGTTCGCGCGCGATTAGACAGACGTGGTTGTACCGATGGCTCAGTTGTATTGCCGATTACAATACATGGTGATTCGGCTATAGCAGGCCAAGGTGTAGTACAAGAAACCTTTAACATGTCGCAAACCCGTGGTTTCCAAGTGGGTGGCACAGTTCGTATCGTAATCAATAACCAAGTCGGTTTTACTACTTCTAATATTGAAGATACGCGTTCTACGCAATATTGTACTGATATTGCCAAGATGGTGCAGGCGCCAATATTCCACGTAAATTCAGATGATCCTGAAGCAGTTTTGTTTGTGACTAAATTGGCACTGGATTATCGTAATCAATTTAAACGTGATGTTGTAATTGACTTGGTTTGTTATCGTCGTCATGGACATAACGAAGCCGATGAGCCGAATGCCACTCAGCCTTTGATGTATCAAAAGATCAAAGTGCACCCAGTTCCCCGTAAAATATATGCAGATCAACTTATTGCAGAGGGAAGCATAGATGCTCACGAAGTTAAGAAATTAGTGAGTGACTACCGTGCCGCCTTAGATCATGGCGCCTGTGTGGTGGAAGAATGGCGTCCAATGACAGAACATTCAGTTGATTGGTCTCCTTATCTTGGACACGATTGGGACGTTAATTTTGACAGTGCCATCAGTGTTGAAAAAATAAAAGAATTAGGTGACAAGCTTTGTACTTTCCCTGAAGAGCATAAGTTACAATCACGTGTGGCTAAGCTGTACAAAGACCGCGCGTCTATGGTTAGTGGCGAGAAAGCACTCGATTGGGGAATGGCAGAAAATTTAGCTTATGCGGCTATTGTTGACGGAGGCAGTAATATCCGTATGACAGGTCAAGACTCTGGTCGTGGAACATTCTTCCATCGCCATGCTGTACTGCATAACCAAACTGATGGTTCTGCCTATATGCCTTTAGCTAATTTGCATGCTGAACAAGGTAAAATGGAGATATATGATTCTGTTTTATCTGAAGCTGCTGTACTTGCCTTTGAGTTTGGATACGCAACGGCTGAACCAGGTACTTTGACCATTTGGGAAGCGCAATTTGGTGACTTTGCCAATGGTGCACAAGTTGTAATAGATCAGTTTTTAAGTTCTGGTGAAGCGAAGTGGGGACGTTTGTGTGGATTAACTATGTTGTTACCTCATGGTTATGAAGGACAAGGCCCTGAGCATAGTTCTGCTCGTCTAGAACGTTTCTTACAGATGTGTGCAGATCACAATTGGCAAGTATGTGTGCCTTCAACACCTGCTCAAGTATTTAATATGTTACGTCGTCAGGCACTACGTCCGATGCGTAAACCACTTATTGTTATGTCACCTAAGTCTTTATTACGTCATCCTTTGGCTGTATCAAGTATTGAAGAGTTGGCTGAGGGTGTGTTCCATAATGTTATCGATGAAATCGATGATATTGACCCAAGTAAGGTGAAGCGAGTGGTGATGTGTTCTGGCAAAGTTTATTATGACTTGTTAGAGCAGCGTCGTAAAAATGAGCAAACCGACGTAGCGATTATACGTATTGAGCAACTTTATCCTTTCCCACATGGCGAAATTGAAGAAGTGATCAGTAAATTCAAGCACGTTAAAGATTGGGTTTGGTGTCAAGAAGAGCCACAAAACCAAGGTGCTTGGTATTGTAGTCAACATCATTTTTGGGCGGCCTTGCCTGTCCCTGCGACATTAACTTATGCCGGTCGAAAAGCCTCAGCTTCTCCTGCGGTAGGCTATATTTCAGTTCACAACCAGCAGCAGAAAGATTTGGTTGATGATGCATTAACAATTAAATAAGGAACCAGTATGACAATAGAAATAAAAGTACCGGTATTGCCTGAATCAGTGGCAGATGCATCAATCGCTACCTGGCATGTAAAGGTTGGCGATAAAGTGAGCCGCGATCAAAATCTCGTAGATATTGAAACAGATAAAGTAGTGTTAGAAGTAGTCGCTCCTGCAGACGGTGTCATTAGCGAAATTTTACAAGCTGAAGGCGAAACAGTGCTAGGCGAGCAAACTATAGCTAATTTTGAAGAAGGCGCGGGTGCAAGCGCAGGGGCCGCTGCTCCTGCTCAAGCCAGTGAACAAACAAGTCAACCATCCGGTAATAAAGGTGAGTCAGTGGAAATTAAGGTACCTGTTCTGCCAGAATCAGTGGCAGATGCAACAATTGCAACTTGGCATGTAAAGCCAGGTGAAGCCATTTCTCGAGATCAAAATTTAGTTGATATTGAGACAGATAAAGTTGTGTTAGAAGTTGTAGCACCAGCAGACGGTTCGTTAAGTGAAATTTTAGCGCCTGAAGGTGAAACTGTAACTGGTGAGCAAGTGATTGCTAATTTTGTTGCGGGAAGTGTTGCTAGTGCAGCGCCAGCAACAGCGGCAACTGAAGCCTCATCTGATGAAAATGATGCACTTAGCCCGTCAGTTCGTAGACTATTGGCTGAAAAAGGGTTAGATGCTTCTAACATTAAAGGGACAGGTAAAGGTGGTCGTGTCACTAAAGAAGACGTTGAAAAGTCTTTACAAGCGCCAGCTAGCAAACCTGCTGCATCATCTGAAGCTGCACCTGTTGTTGCGTTAGGTAATCGTACTGAAAAACGTGTGCCAATGACACGTTTACGTAAAACCATAGCTACGCGTCTATTAGAGGCGAAAAACAGCACGGCTATGTTGACGACGTTTAACGAAGTCAACATGAAGCCAATTATGGACTTACGTAAACAGTATCAAGAAAGTTTTGAAAAACGCCACGGTATTCGCCTTGGTTTTATGTCTTTCTATGTTAAAGCCGTGACCGAAGCACTTAAACGTTTCCCTGAAGTAAACGCTTCTATTGATGGTGATGACATTTGTTATCACAATTATTTTGATATCTCTATTGCTGTATCCACACCACGTGGTTTAGTGACGCCAGTACTTAAAGACACTGATGCTTTAGGCATGGCAGGCATTGAAGGTGGAATTAGAGAATTAGCCCTTAAAGGTCGTGATGGTAAATTAAGCATGGCTGATATGCAGGGTGGAAATTTCACTATTACTAATGGTGGAGTGTTTGGCTCATTAATGTCAACACCTATACTTAACCTTCCACAAAGCGCAATTTTGGGTATGCACAAAATCCAAGACAGACCTATGGCAGTGAACGGTAAGGTGGAAATTTTGCCAATGATGTATTTGGCATTGTCATATGACCACCGCATTATTGATGGTAAAGAGTCTGTCGGCTTTTTGGTGACCATCAAGGAAATGTTAGAAGATCCAACACGTCTATTATTAGATGTGTAACTAATTGATACAGGTGAGGTTTTCCTCGCCTGTATTGTCGTCGTTATTGTATTTCGTAGCGACATATAAAATAAAGCGGCTTATTAGCGGCTTTTTTCTTAAATTAAACGGGTAGAAAAACCATGAATTTGCATGAATATCAAGGCAAGCAGTTATTCAAAGAATACGGCTTGCCAGTCTCTGAGGGGGTCGCAACCGATTCTCCTGAAGAAGCCGCAGCAGCAGCTGATAAAATTGGCGGAAGTGAGTGGGTAGTTAAATGCCAAGTTCACGCAGGTGGCCGTGGTAAAGCAGGTGGTGTTAAATTAGTTAAAACTAAGGAAGAAATCAAAGCCTTCGCTGAAAAGTGGTTAGGCAAAAACTTGGTTACTTTCCAAACTGATGAACATGGCCAACCTGTTAGCAAAATTTTGGTTGAATCATGTACTGATATCGCCGATGAGCTTTATCTAGGTGCCGTTGTTGACCGTACGTCTCGTCGTATTGTTTTCATGGCGTCTACTGAAGGCGGTGTTGAAATTGAAACTGTTGCTCACGAAACTCCTGAAAAAATTCTTAAAGCTGAAATTGATCCTATAGTGGGTGCTCAGCCTTACCAAGCCCGTGAAATGGCGTTTAAATTGGGCCTTAAAGGCGTACAAATAAAACAGTTCACACAGATATTTCTTGGTCTTGCAAAAATGTTTGTTGATTTGGATATTGCCCTTATCGAAATCAACCCACTGGTAATTAAAGCTGACGGTGATATTCACTGTCTAGATGCGAAAGTAGCGATTGACGGAAACGCTACCTATCGTCAACCAAAAGTGGCTGCTATGCACGATCCATCACAAGATGATGCTCGTGAGGCTGAAGCGGCCAAATGGGAACTTAACTATGTTGCTCTAGACGGAAACGTTGGCTGTATGGTTAACGGTGCCGGTCTTGCTATGGGTACCATGGATATTGTTAACCTTCATGGTGGCAAACCTGCTAACTTCCTTGATGTGGGCGGCGGCGCAACCAAAGAACGTGTTGCTGAAGCATTTAAAATCATTCTTTCTGACAGTAACGTTAGTGCGGTATTAGTGAATATTTTTGGTGGCATCGTTCGTTGTGACATGATTGCTGAAGGCATTATTGGTGCGGTTAAAGAAGTAGGTGTTAACGTACCAGTTGTTGTTCGTCTTGAAGGTACTAACGCGGAATTAGGTCGTGAAGTATTAGCTGCCTCAGATCTAGATATCATAGCTGCAAGCAGTCTTACTGACGCAGCTCAGCAAGTTGTTAAAGCTGCGGAGGGCAAATAATGTCTGTATTAATTAATAAGCATACTAAAGTTATCTGTCAGGGTTTTACCGGCGGTCAAGGTACTTTTCACTCTGAACAAGCTATCGCATATGGTACACAAATGGTCGGTGGTGTAACACCTGGTAAAGGCGGTACAACTCACTTAGATCTACCTGTATTCAATACAGTACGTGAAGCAGTTGAGACAACGGGTGCTACTGCATCTGTAATCTATGTACCTGCAGCATTTTGTAAAGATTCTATCGTAGAAGCGGCTGATGCAGGAATCGAATTGATTATCTGTATCACTGAAGGTATTCCCACAATCGATATGTTGTTTGTGAAAGAATATTTGACTGCGAAAGGCGTGCGCATGATCGGTCCAAACTGCCCTGGTGTTATCACTCCTGGCGAATGTAAAATCGGGATCATGCCTGGTCATATCCATAAGCCTGGTAAAGTGGGTATTGTGTCTCGTTCAGGTACATTAACCTACGAAGCAGTTAAACAAACTACTGATGAAGGTTTTGGTCAATCTACTTGTGTAGGTATTGGCGGCGACCCTATCCCTGGTTCAAACTTCATCGATATATTGAAATTGTTCCAAGAAGATCCAGAAACAGAAGCTATTGTAATGATCGGCGAAATTGGTGGTTCTGCTGAAGAAGAAGCAGCTGAATTTATCAAAGCTAACGTCACTAAGCCTGTTGTATCTTACATTGCTGGTGTAACTGCACCTGAAGGTAAGCGTATGGGTCATGCTGGCGCAATTATCGCCGGTGGTAAAGGTACAGCTGACGAGAAGTTTAAAGCGCTTGAAGCCGCAGGTGTTAAAACTGTGCGTTCTTTGGCTGATATCGGTAAAGGTTTACGGGAAATTACTGGTTGGTAGTTTCTAAGTAATTCAATACTAGTTGATTTGAAAACCCGCTTTTAGCGGGTTTTTTTATATCTGTTTATAATTCACACCGTACACTCCCAATATTCAAGAATCACTCTGTCATTATGGTAGTCTTTTTCGCCGGAATAAGTTTGGTTATTTATGTACTTCGGACACGGCTTACATTTAAATTTAACTTAGTTTACACTCAGACCCTCAAAATATAGGTGGATTTGGATGGTTAGTTAAATCCTCTTATTCAAACATTAAAGATCTAAAAATAAAGGGATTTAAATAAGTAATGCGTTTCAAACTATTAAAAAAAACTATCTTTACTTTATTGATATTAGCGAGTGCATGTGGAGGAGGCTCTGAATCGAATGATTCTGAAGTTAGTAATGATGCCCCTGTGATTGCACCTATGACTGAGCAATCAGTTGCAGAACGAAGTCAATTTACCTTCAGTGCTCAAGCATCTGATAGTGATGGCTCAATAAGTAGTTATGAATGGAAACAAATTAGCGGTTTTACTTACGTTACATTATTAGAAACGAGCTCTGCGCAATTAAGTTTTTTAGCAAATGGTGTAGTAGAAGATCAAACGTTAGTCTTTGAGTTAACAGTAATAGATAATAAGGGAAAACCTTCTACTGAAACTCTCACAGTAAAAATCACTGCCTATGAGAATATCCCAGCTGCGGATATTCTAGATGTGGGGTTATCGGCGTGCTTGTCTAATATTGATATTGAAAAACAAGATGCGGGATTAGCAGAACTTCATTGTGACCAATTACCTATATCTTCAATTGATGAATTGAGCTCATTTCAATATTTACAGAAGTTATCTATTACCAATACACAAATTTGGAATATAGACGTTTTAGAGTCACTAAAAGAATTAACCGAGATAGATTTTTCAAACAATCAAATATATATATTAGATCCTATTTCATCGCTGACTAAGTTGACCTATGTAAACTTTAAATATAATAGCTTTGAAATAAGAAAGAATATTTTTGAAAATTTGAAAGAGTTAAACACACTCATTCTTTCTTCTAATTTATTTGGTGTTAACCTCACTATAGATGCAGGGTGGTTTAAGGAAACACCAAAACTTACCAGTTTAGACCTGTCATATCTCTATATCAGAAATATAAATTTATTAAAAGATTCTGCACAAATAGCGAATTTAACCCTTTCAAACACAAATGTAGATAATTTAAGTTTTATTGAATCAAACTCTCAATTGGAATACTTAGATATTAGCTCTACTCAGGTTTCAAACTTAGAAAACATAAAGAATGCACAAAATTTATCTGAACTTAATATTTCTAGATTAAATATTAGCGATTTCTCTGGTTTGAAAAGCTTGAGTAAACTCAAGAAACTAGTCGTCAATAATATGAGAGAGGGAGTAGATTTTAACAGTTTGGCGAACATGGTTAATTTGGAATACCTTTACGCAAACACTTTGTATTATAACGTTACAAATTTTGACGCAATTGCTAATCTTGTCAATTTAAAAGAATTAGATTTATCATACACTTACGTTAATTCACTAAGTTTTATATCTAACTTAACGACGCTTAACAGTTTAAACTTGAGTAACGGTCGTTCTATCTCGGATATATCGGCTCTAACTCATTTGACCCAGTTAACTTCATTAAACCTAAATTCTAATAATATTTCAGATCTTACTCCGTTAAATAACTTAATTGATTTAACGCACTTGGATCTTGGGTTTAATAATATTAGTAATCTACATGGCCTAGCAAACTTAAGTTCACTTGTGAGTTTGAACTTAGAAAGAAATAGAATTAAAACTATTGATGGTTTAGAAAATCTAGGTTCACTCGTTAAGTTAGACTTAGGCTGGAATGAAATAAAAGATATTTCTCCGTTAAATTTGATGACTTCACTTGTCGAATTGAACCTAGAGGTAAACGAAGTCGATAGTATTCTGGCGTTGACAAATTTAATCAATATCGAAACGCTGGACCTTAATACAAATGATATTGTTGATATATCTCCACTAAAAAATCTTAGTAAAACAACTTACTTAAATTTGAGAAGTAACAGGATTCTAACCGCTTCAAGTTTGCTTTCTTTTGATTCATTTCAATTCTTATCGCTAGACAATAATATCAATATTTCTTGTGGAGATATCGAACGATTAAAAAATCAATTTGGAAAATTTGCAGATTTGCCTGATGAATGTGCCGGAGTAGCACCTAGTACGAGAAAGTGGACCTACAGATTGTCCTACAACAATATGAAGTCAGCGCCTGCTATAGGAAATGACGGAACTTTATATATATGTGGTTGGGATGGCTATCTTCATGCGATAAATCCCGATAGTACAATAAAATGGAAATTTTTAATTGGAGGCAATATTTCGGCATCTCCTGCCATTGCGAGTGACGGCACTATTTATGTCGGGCACGATGACGCAGTTTACGCGTTAACTCCTGAAGGAAATGCAAAATGGATATATAAAGGAGATGATTATGGGTATTCTTCAGTGGCAATTAGCAGAGACGGAAATATTGTAGTTGGAGGGCATAATAAACTGCATGTTATTAATTCAAATGGGCAACTTCTATGGAACTCGGGAAGCGACATAGGAGGAAATACCCCTGTTATCGCAAACGATGGTTCTATTTATGTTGGGTCATTTGACTACAAATTATTTGCCTTCACTGCTGATGGAATTGAGAAGTGGACATTCCCAACAACTAGTAATTACGTTAGCGATATAGCCATTGCAAATGATGGAACCCTTTATTTAGGATCAGGTAGCTCTTTGTTCGCTATAAATGCTGACGGCTCGCAAAAATGGATTTACTCAAAAGATGATGTTAAATCTTCCCCAATTATTGCAGAAGATGGCACGGTTTATATTAGTATGTACCCCAATCAAGTTCATGCATTAGAGCCGAGTGGAATGCTTAAATGGAAGTTTACGGCTAGTGGCAACATTGATTCTACAATGGTCATTAGTGAAGACGGAACTTTATATGCAGCTTCTCGATATGGTGTATTCCATGCAATTACTCCAACGGGAGAAACTAAATGGGATCTATCAATTGGAGGAGGTTATTATCAATCATCTTTAACAATCGCATCAGATGGTACTATTTACGCTGGTAGTGATAGTGGTTTTTTAGTTGCAATAAATGGTGATGGAGGCGGGTTGTCTCATTCTCCTTGGCCAAAACAAGGTAAGAACATTCGAAATACGAACAACAAAAATGAATAACCTCTTTTAACACAATAATTTCCTTGTAACTTTTAGTGTTTTGTTCGATAAAAAATTAATCGGGGTCGTAACAAAGTTAATTGATGAGGAAATTATTTTGTATTCTTAGTCGAAATAATTTAACTAGTTGGTCATGTTAATTACGTTGAGATGGTAAAGGGGCTCTTAATTTTTCAGATTATATGTAGTAGCTCAGACCTGGTACTCAGAAACTAGTAAAGGCATTCTTTACTTGCTAAAAATAACTGAGTTTTGAGGATTATTTTTAGCAGTAGCATCGGGGACACCATGAATAAAACTGATTAAGCATAAAAGTAAACTTGGTAAAGCTATTTTTGACTGTATCGTCATCCATTCTCGCCATGTTATTTTTAGGGAATAGTCGGTATCCTGTATAAAAAACACGCTAAAAAATAGCAGCAAATATATACATGTTGTAATTTTTTGTAATCGAAAAACGCGGAATGTATATGTTTATATTAGGAATCTTGCCAGCAAGTTTTATGCTTCAAAAACAACCGCCGATAAGCGGTTGTTTTTGAAGACAAGAATAATCAGTCGTTGCGGGTAATTGTTATAAACTGATCCATGCTTAGATCGTCTAATTGGCTTTGTTGACCATCTGGCCAAACTATCTTGACTCGTTGCAAAGCAGTCGCTTGACCCAAGCCAAAGTGTGCTTCAACAGGATTTTGAGATACGTAGTTGTTACCCGCTCTTAATTCTCGCATTTGTTCAACACCGTCAGCAGTAACATAAATACGTGCACCTAAGGCTTGAGTATTTCCTGATTTCTCTACCAGTTTAATATTTACAAAGTGGTGACTGGTGCCTGAGTTACAAAACAATTTAGGCCCTTGATTGTAATTGGCGGTATATAAATCTATATCCCCGTCTTTATCGTAATCAAAACAGACTAATCCTCGACCCATGGCTGTGTCATCAATACCTAACGCCACTGAGGATTCAGTAAAAGTGCCATCACCATTAGACATAAACAGGCGAGATGGATCCTCTTTAAACCTAAGATCAATATCGTCACCTTCCATGCCATTGACATGGAATAGGTCTAAGTGTGTGTCGTTATTAAAATCTGCAAAACATGCAGCCCATCCCCAATAACCGTCACGTACACCTGCTTCGTCAGTTTTGTCAATAAAAGTGCCATCACCTTGGTTTTGATACAGGCGATTACCTGGCGTTAATGATCCAAAATGAGTGACACCGTCTTTAAACGTAATGGCAGTGACAAACCAGTCGAGATCACCATCATTATCATAATCTCCAACGGCAGATCCCATACCCGCATTGTCACTGATAATCTCTCTGTCGGTACGATCGGTAAAAGTACCGTCTTTATTATTTCTAAAAATACGGGTGCGGTGATTGTCAGATACCAACAATAAGTCTTGCCAGCCGTCATTATTAATGTCTGCAAAGGTGGGCGTAAAAGATTTGTCCCGGCTACCGAATTGCCGCATTACCGGTGTTATGTCTGTTTCATTACTGACGTCAGTAAAAGTGTTATCCCCGTTATTTCGCCAAAAATAGGCATAGTGTTCGTTAGACTGACTACTCCAATGGGTAATGACCAAATCAAGATCATCATCCTTATCGTAATCACCCCAGGTCGCCCCAAAGTTATTGCCTGGCAAAACTAAACCTGAGTTTTCAGTGATGTCTAAAAATTTGTCATTACCTCGGTTTAAGTAAAGTTTTGGAGCAGAGCCACCGACACTACCTACAAACAAGTCCAGTAAACCATCACCATCTAAGTCACCAAATGCAGGACCACTGCCTATGGCGAGCAAATTAACATCTGCAAATTCAGCCATATCTAAAAATGAACCGTCAGCCATATTTTTTAGTAACAAGTTCTCTTGGCCATCACCGCCTACTGCATACAAATCAACCCAACCATCATTATCAAAATCTCCCGCTGCCACACCTCCAGACATACCTAAAATACCGTCTCCGTTTGGCACAGAATGGCTAAAATTTAATCCAGCTTGAGTGGAAATATCGGTAAAACTGAAGTCTGTAGTTGTTACTGTGGTTGAGTGGCAGGCGTCGGTGTCACTGCCTTGTGGCGAGGTTGAATCCACTATTACGGCAACACCACTGCGTAATGCAGGCTCTGGTGTGGCAACAATAGGGGCGCTTGAATTGTTTGATGAGCCACCGCCGCAACTCATAAGTAATATACCCAATAGGGTCGTGGATAATGTTGATTGTTTAATTTGATTCATATTTATTACTGCTAAAAGTGAAGATCTAAAAATGACTTATGATCCTGAAAATTAAGACTTGAACGTTGAATAAAATCATCAACATAATCGAGGTCATATTTATGGGCGATATTATCCTTGGGAATATCGGTCAATTGGTTAGGAAAAATGCCATAACCGGCCAAAATACAAAGCCATGAAAAAGGTGGGTAATAACTCTGTAATTTGGCTTGTTTTATCGTTTGTGTGATATCTTCTGCGGCCATCCAACCATTGACTATTCGTTTTAGTTGATTTGAAATATTCGGATTAGCCGCATTTTCTAACCAATAATCTGTGTCGTCTCTGGAGTTCAACCTATAGTGCGCCACTATGTAATCTCGTATCCCTTCAAAACGACGATTTATTAGTTGGTTAAATTCATCTTGCTGGTTATTCGAAAAGTGGCTGGTTTCATTGGCTTCAATAAAACGTTCAATGGTTTCTTGCACAAAGTGTAATGCGGTAGCTTCAAGTGGCTCAATAAACCCCTGTGATAAACCCACAGCTAGGCAGTTTCGATGCCAATGTTTTTCTACTCTTCCTACTTTCATTTTTAAGTGACGGGCTTGTACATCCGAATCTAATAAATTCAGTTTATTTCTGAGTTCAGTTTCAGCTTGATCGGCGCTGCAATGTTCGGAGCTATACACATAACCATTTCCGACTCTATTGGTAAGTGGGATGTCCCAGGCCCAGCCATATTTCATAGTGGTTGAAATTGTTTGGGATCGCAGTGGTTGGCAGGCAGGTGAGGGGATAGCAACAGCACTGTCGTTAAAAAGGTTTTCTTTAAAACTCACAAAAGGCACGTTTAGGCTTTGTTGGATCAGCACACCACTAAAACCTGAACAATCAATAAAAATATCACCGTTGATTGTATCGCCATTATCAAGCTGCAGATTAGCTATGTCTCCATTAGTTTGCATACCCACATTTAACACTTTAGCTTGAATGTGTTTAACACCTTTGGCAATCCCTTTGTTCGCTAAAAATTGACCCAATAAAGTGGCATCGAAATGATACCCGTAACCAATAGGAAAGGGAAAGTTGTGATCAGGAATAGGAGATTTGTTCTGCTCTGCCAATTTTGCTGACAAATAAAACCTGTCGGGATGGCAAGCTACGTTCAGCCCCTTACGTCTATAAACGCTGTTATAAAATAACGCAGGTGCTGAAAAAGCGTCAATTCTAGACGCAAAAGGATGAAAATAGCTTTCAAATCCTTTACGAGACGACCAACCGTTAAAGCGAATACCATTTTTGTAAGTGGCATTGCAAGCGGGCATCCATTCTTTTTCTTCGACTCCAATCTGTTCAAAAAAGGATTTGAGCTGAGGTGTTGAACCTTCGCCCACACCGATAGTGCCAATAGCGGGTGACTCCACTAAGCTAATTTGAATGCCTATTTTTTGCCATTTAACGGCCATTAAATTAGCGGACATCCAACCTGCGGTGCCACCACCTAGGATCACAATATGTTTATTGGCAATTGGCGTTGTATTCATAGTATCTGCAAAGGATTGTTAAAATTAACGGAGTTCAGTTTAATGCTGAGTTTAGACATTGGATTAATGCCTGATCGTCTTAAAAGCTATAATCCAATGTTTATACTCGAAAATAAAGAAGAGCCACATAGCGCGGCCCTTCTTCACTATCAAACTATATATTACAAGTTGTAGTTAACACCGAAATACACAGTACGTCCGAAGTATTGGATGGTACCGGTACGGTTGGTTTCACCAAAATATGAAATGTTGGGTTCGTCGGTTAAGTTGTCAACCGACACCACTGCTTGCAAGTTTTCTGAAAAGTTATACGACATCTGCGCAGAGTAAATGGTTTCCTCGTTAAAATAAGCAGATTGCTCACTACCTATGGCAATTTGTTGACTTAAGTATGGACCACGATGACGCACACTTACCCTTGCATTAAGTTTCTCATCGTAATCATAAAATAATGTTCCACTAAATACTCTGTTGGATAAACCTTCAAGTGGTGCATCTGAGCCTGCTTCACCTGGCACTGCTGATGGACGGGTAATTTCACTATCAGTATAAGACCAGTTAATGTTAATCCCTAAACCAGACCACAAATCAGGTAAAAAGCTAAAGGTTTGTGTATATGCCACTTCAATACCGCGCATATATCCCCCTTCACCATTATTTTCAGCATGAGTGTAGTTACCATCTTCAAGTTGAATAGGCACATCATTTTCGTCGAATAACGGTGGAATATCGAAACCTATTTGTGAAAGGTCAAAGTCTTTTTCAGTGACTGTACCAACAAAGTTAGTAATGTCTTTGTTCCACAAGGCGACAACAAAAGCGCCATCTGTTTCTGAGAAATAATGCTCATAGGAGATATCGATTTGATTGGCGTAAAACGGACGCAAAAACGGACTGGTTTCACTGTTGTAATCTAAAAACTGGGAACCTTCTCGTTCATTAATACTGATACCACCTACTAAGGCTAAGGTATCCATATCGGGTCGAGATAGTACTTTTGCCGCTGCAAAACGAATCAGTTGTTCTTGATTTAGTGAAAAAGTTAAATTAAGTGAAGGAAGATAATCGGTATAAGTTGTGCCTTCTGTACCTTGAACGTAGTTTGTGCTGATAAGGCCATTGTCATCAGCAATTGGATCTCCGTTACCCGGTCCAACATCAATTAAACCGGTACTCTTTTGTTCAGTTTCAACTGCGCGTATTCCGAAATTACCACGCACCGGAAAATCACCTAATTCAGCATCAATATTGGCTTGGATATAAGCCGCAGTGACGTTTTCTTCAATTACATTGTTTTGAGTTAAGGTCCAAGCGTTATTCCAATCTGTTGTAGGTGTTTGGTCTACGTTTGGGATCCAACTATCCAAAATTTGATTAACGTCTACTGCCAAATATTGAGGCATATTGGAAAAGTCACCGCCTAAACTCGAAATCGTTACTTCATCAGAAGATAACTGATAAGGCTGAAAGCGCTCTACTTCGATTGTATTTCCGTCGGCATCTTGTCCGTAGGTGATGTATTGTCCGCTACGTGAAGTTTGATCTGTTACACCGTAAACAAATCTGCCACGCTCTAATGAATACTCACGTTTTGAAGAACGCAGCCCAGCTTCAACTGAACTAATAAACTCGTTATCGAGTTCATATTTAAAATCAATTTTAATTGCATCAGATGAGTTAGATTCTATACGAGGATAAGCTTCTGCTGCGACAACCATCATATGATCTAAGTCAGTAAAATCACGATTAAAACTAACATTTGGGGATTTCAACCCATTTAACTGATATTGCACAACTAAGCCGTCATCAATTACAGGTGTGTCTATGCTGGCGTCTTCAAAGTAAGCCATACGCATTACTCTGTCTTTGCTGTCTTCGTCACCTTCAGAATGTGCAACATCCACTGTCACTGACAAATCGTCATTAACATCCCATTCTCCCTTTAAGCCCCACGAAGACACTGAGCTTTCTGTAGTTGCGTCATCGGCTTGAGTTTGTACGCGTATTCCGCCGTACTGTGAGGTGAGCGCTGGTGGTGCGTCGACCATATTATTGGGATCACGAGAAAAGGTACCGCCAAGTAAGGTATTACCCGATAAAATAGGGTTGGTTAATACACCTCCATTGGGCGTGCCACCTAAGGACGCTAATCTAACTGTAGATAAACCATCAACTCTTAATCCACGATCAAATTTTTCAGAATCAAATTTTGAATGGAAGCCGTCGAATTGAAAGCGTAAGTCATCACGGGGTTCCCAATTTAAGGCAATAACAACGGCGTTTCTGGTATCTTCACCGCCTCTGTCGTGTAATTCAAAACCATCGGAGACAAACAATTGTTCGGGTAAACCGTCATAAATTCCACCGTGTTCTGATGAAAATGAATTGTTAAGCTCTTCGCTATATTCGTCAAACTGTAAACTGATAAACTGATTTGCAACTGTAGGTTGCTTCATTAACGCTACACCTACTGATACACCAAAAGTGTCATCAAGCATCTTCGCTTGGTACGAGGCAGTAAAACGTTGGCCAATTGAATCGAGATATTCGCTATCTGATACTGCGTTATTAGTATTGCCGTGAGCCGAAAGGCGAATTTTTTGATCTTCTTCATTATCTAGTGCACTGGCTGTTTTTAATTCTACCGTGCCCGCCACGCCACCTTCTATGAGTGATGCTTTTTGTGATTTATATACCTGTGCGGCTGATATAAGTTCTGAGGGAAATTGATCAAACTCTACTGAACGTCCTCCAGAAGATGAAACTTGTTCACGTCCATTAAGTGTTGAAAGGACAAAACCACCTGATAAACCACGGATGTTTAACTCACTGGATTGACCATCGCGGCGTACAGAGGTGACACCGGGTAAACGTGTTAGCGCGTCGGCTATAGATACGTCAGGTAGACCACCAATGTCATCGGCAGATATAGCATCTACAACAGTGTCGGCAAAACGTTTTGTATTTAGAGACTTGATAACACTGCCTCTAAAGCCTTTAACTTGGATTACTTCCAATTCACTTTCTGGTTCAGCCGCAGCATCAGTTTCTTGAGCAAAGCTCGCACCAGAATGCAGGGTAAGTCCTGCTGCCAAAAGGCTGAGCGTCATTAGGCTCGGTTTAAATTTTTTCATTATATTTCTTTCCTAGTGTGTTCTAGTAACTTACAGAGCAGACACCTTTATATGAGTGGCGTCTTTGTGAACTGTAAAAATATTCGATAATCCATATCTTATTTAGGAAGTTTTAGGTGTAACGTGACGATGATAATGCTAATAGCTCGCGGCCCAAATACAACCTTTTATTAACATGCAAAAAAGCCAAAATGACGCCTAAAATCAGCTTTAATATATAAAATTCTATAAAAAACAATGAGATAAGCTTTTTTGTCGATGTATGTTGCAAATTATGAATACGTATTCATAAGTCATGTATTTCATTTACAACATATTACAATTAATCAACAATAGCCTTGCTCGAATGATCGTGGATGCGAATTCCTACGCTGAGCATGATGGTATGGACTCCTGGAATAGTTTTTTGATTACGTGACAGTGTCATTTTAATAACTAGAGAAATAACCATCGAAGCTACTAGTTCTAACATGCTAGCAGCTGAGTAACACACTTGGAGAAACCATTTATGTCTATGTACATGAAGAAACTTTTAACTACTGTACTGTTTGCATTGTCTGCAGCAGTATTGTCTAGCTGTGGAGGTGATCAAGTAGGATTGACCGGCACCGCAGATACCTTACTTGTATGTAAATCACCCGAAACAATAACAGAGGACGGTTCGGCATGTGAACTCGTCATCGTGCCTTGTAACTACCCTGAAGTGCCTAATGACTTGGGCTTGTGCGTTATGGATACAGGCGCATGGCCAGATGGCGCGAATGGCATCACTATGCCAGAACCAGAATATACGCCTAAAGACGGCGAAGTGGTGCTTTATTACGCGTTAAAAGACGCCGAGTATACAGGTTGGGGCTTGCATGCCTTTAATGAAGGACAATGTACTTCATGGTCAATGTTTGATGGACCTGGTGGCGATACAACAGGTACGAGTTGGGGGATTCCTATTGATCCAGTAGGCGTTGATCCTAATTACGGTGTGTATTGGGTAATGGATACAACTGTTAATGTCAATTGTGGTAACTGGATCCCCTATAATTTTGATGCCGGTGTACAAGTTCAATTCACTGCTATTGCGCAATTAGCAGATGAGACGGTTAATCCAACTAACCGCTTTTTCCTGCTTGAAGGTTTAGATATTGTTTTCCCTCACCCTCGTACTTTTGATTCTTTAGTGGTACCAGGCGGCTCTACACTTATTTGTGAAGAACCACAGATATTAAATGAAGCCGGTGATGCCTGTATCGATGACCCTACAGCTTTACAAACCTTTGTTCCGGGTGAAGCAACCCTTTATTTAAAAGGTTCATTTAACGATTGGACAACTAACGAAGAGTACGTGTTCGAATATGCTGATAGTGTGTATACCATGGTCGCTTCTATACCCGCTTCAGCAGATGACTATAGCTTTAAAATTGCAGATGACCTTTGGTCTGAAGCTACTTCTTTTGGGGCAACTGCCACTGAAGAAGAAGTTGTTGTTGGTGAAGGTAAAACCCTAGTGGTTGGCGAAAATGTGGGTCAAAACATCACTTTAACTGTTTCTGCAGATACGAACTACCAATTTATCTTTGATGCGACCGATCCTGAATTACCTGTTTTGACAGTAATTGAAGTGCCACTTAAGCGTGTAATGTACGTTAAAGGTACCTTAAATGAGTGGAGTAATAGCCAAGCTATGGTGTATGAGGGTGACAATATTTATAACTCTGTGTTCACCTTAGATGCAACCGATTACGAATTTAAGGTAGCGGATGCCAATTGGACAGATGATACTAACTTTGGTGCAGCTTTAGGTGATGAAATGATCGACCTTGATGTATCCAAGAGTCTAGTGTTTGGTGAAGGTGTGGCACAAAACATGACTATCACTATTGCTGAAGCGGGTAACTATAAATTTGTATTGGATGCTACGGATCCAGCAGCGCCTATTTTAACAGTTAGTACTGCGGTTCCCTATGGTAATAATGCTTTGTACCTTAAAGGCACTATGAACGATTGGTCACAGGTTGAAGGATATGGTTTGGGCTATGCTGACAATCATTATAGTTTGGTAACATTATTGGACCCTGCTACACACGAGTTTAAAATTGCTCCTGAAGATTGGAATGATGCTGCAACTGTTGGTGGCTTACCTGACAATAATGTGATTACTCTGGATGAAGCGCTTACCGTTGCAGTAAAAGATGACGGTGGTTCAGAGAACTTAAGATTTGTGGTTGATGCGTCAGCTATGTATCAGTTTGATATTGATGCAACAGATAAACATGCACCAGTATTATTGGTGAGCGAATATACACCTTTTGCCGCCCGTACTATGATGCTGAAAGGTACCATGAACGGTTGGAGTAACGATGTTGCTTACGAATTCAGTTATGCTGCCGGTATCTTTACATTAGAAACGACCTTAGACGCGGCAACACATGAGTTTAAAGTGGCTTCTGCTGATTGGGAAGATGATTCAACTATTGGTGGATTGCCTGATATGAACGTAGCACTAGCTGCGGAACCGTTAACGGTTGCCATAAAAGATGACGGTGGTACTGAAAATATAAGATTAGTCGTTGCCGAGCAAACCACTTATATCTTTACAGTGGATGCCACTATAGTAGGCGCACCTGTATTAACGATAACCGTTAAGGAATAATGGTTAACTGATGTTTTTGTAATACACAAAACTGTATAAGAAGCCGCGAGATTATCGCGGCTTTTTTGTATGTCTTGTCTCATCCTAAAATACATTGACATACAAAGGACTTCTTTATGGAAACCTCAAGTAATAAAAAGCCTAGACGCCCAACAGGTATCTCTTGATGGTCGAGAAATTCGAGTTAGTGTCTGTAAGTTTCCGTTAATGTAGTTTTCTTTGTCTTTTTTAATAAACTAATTTTTAACTTTTAATACAACCACTTACTTTAATTTTAGCGCAGATCACTTTGACCACTCCCAGTTTATCAACCTTGAATAGTCCGCTCTATTACCTTAATCTCTATTTTTATTGAACGTTCAATTAATAAAGACACCTGAAGTTACAGTCATAGCCATTCTTTAAAAGTAGTTAATAGACTTAGGTGCTGAGCTTCGATTACAAGCTACTGCTATTAATCCCATTAGCAAAAAAGCAGGCTTTATTGTCTGCATAAGGTAAAGAATAATGATAAAACCGTTTCGCAGTTTCCACCTTGTTTGTACCCTAATGTTAGTTTCTGGTTTGGCTGTTTCAGCCCAAAGTCATGCAGCAGTCAATATTATTCACGGCAAGACTATCATCCCAGGTGGTAATGCCACTTCTGATAAAGACTTAACAATCAAAAATGACAAGTTGGCGTTTTCCTTAGCGTTAGGTTCAGCGCCTCCTTGGGGGGTGGCCCGTGGTTGTATTGTGGATATTGCCAACGTTCAAAAAGATGGAGCCTTAAGCCATGATCGTGTTGCCTTCGCAGATTTTATGCCAAACAATTGGTCAAGCTGGCCGAATACTTATCAAAAGCTCGATATCATTAAAGACTCAAAGGAAGAGGCGATCGTTAAAATTACTCGGGATTTTGGTGAGGTGGTCATTAGCACTGTTTATAGCCTAAAAACTGGGTCTGATCTCATTCATGTTAAAACCACTATGACCAATGAAGGGGAAGCATTAGTCGATATGTTATCCGGTTATGCATTGTGGCCTGATGGTGGTTATAAGTTCGCGGTGCCCGGTTTTGCAGGAAAAGAAGCCTCGCTGGTGACTGAGCCTTTGGCTGACCGTTTTGTTGGTTATGGCGCAGATTGGGCGGTTGCCTTGCATGCTCCTTATATGACAGAGCTGAGATACCAATCACGGGATCTCTACACAAAACATAGCCTGCAAAAATCACAATCCATGTCATTTGAAGGTGACTATCAAGTGCTGGCCAGTGGTGACCTTGCGCCTGTGGTTAGGGCTGAGATTGAGCGTAAAAACCTGTCGTCTGGAACATTAACCGGCAAAGTGAAAACACAACAGGGTAAGTCTGTAGCTGAGCCGGCTCTTGTAGTGCTAAAAGATGGTGTGCCATACATTTGGGCACTGGGTAAGAATGGCGAATATAAGCTTGATTTACCTGTGGGGGATTATCAGGTTTACGCCACCAGTAAAGGTTATTCAGTCAGTGCAACGCAAGACATAAATATTAAAAATGCTGCAACGCAAAACCTGTCATTTAGCGATCTTTTGTCCCCAGGTGAAGTAAATATTCAGGTAACAGACGCTCAAACAAAGTCGGCATTAGACGCTAAAATTCAAATTCAAAAAGGTAACAAACCTTTGATTGAATTTTTTGGCGCAAAAACCTTTTTCACCGAGTTAAGCAACGTTGGGCAGGCAAAATTCACTTTGGCCCCTGGCGATTATCAGCTTAAAGTGTCTGCTGGTGGCGATTTTTTAGCGAAAGCTGTATTGCTTGATGTCAGCGTTGTTGCCAATAAAACCAGCCAACTGGCCAGTGCAATAGCGGTCAGTACTTATCCAACACAACAGGGCTGGTATGCCGGTGATTTGCATCATCATTCAGATGTACTTGAAGGTTCGACATCACCAGAATATCTGGTGCGTTCGCAGCTGGCAGCAGGTCTAAACGTTACTTTTGTCAGTGACCATGATTCAACTAAGAATCATACTGCTATTAAAACGCTATCGGATAAGCGTGGCATACCCTTTATTCCATCAATAGAATTCTCACCATCTTGGGGGCATTTTAACGCTTTCCCCATTGATGTTGGCGCGCAACTATCGGTAGATCCTGGGGTCGATGATATCCATGACATTATTAAAGATGCCCGGCATATGGGGGCAACAGCGGTTGCTTCTAACCATCCCTACATCCCTTATGGTTATCTAAGCAGTCTAGAGAAAAATACTGCAGTGGGTGGTTTTGACCCTAGCATTGACTTGCTGGAGATAAATGCAGTAGTGGATTATCGTCAGGTAGTTCAAAAAGCCCGCCAGTTATGGTCTGCAGGCCTGCCTTATTATTATACTGCTGGTTCTGACACCCATGATGTGTGGAATGAAACCAGCGGTCTTAACCGTATTTTTGTATATACAGGCAGTAAACCAAACCCTAAAGCCTTTGCTCAGGCGATGAAAAATGGCCGCTCCTATGTGTCGTTTGGCCCAATAATCTATCCGCAAAATGTGATGTTTGGCGACACTATAAAGCTGGCTAAAAATCAGCCTCAATCCATTAGTTTTGAGCTGTTATCAGTCAATGGTCTTAAGTCTGTGCAGTTAATTGGCAATGCAGGTGTGATCAGTGAGCAAAGCTTATCGGGCGAGAAGGCATCATTAGTATTTGATTTACCTCTAAAATCAGGGTGGTTAAGTGTAGTGGTTGAGGATAATAAGAAACACAAAGCGTTCTCAAACCCAATATGGCTGCAGTTGGTGGATAAAACACAATTCTGAAGTGTGCTAGCTAAGTTATTAAAACTATACAGGATCAAAAAAGAGGGCGTGTTCATACATGCCCTCTTTTTTTGGGCGATTGAATAGCTGTCAAACTGTCATGGATTTGTTTGCTTAGTCTCAAGCGCCTTAATTTGGCTAAGGAATTGTTCATCGCCTCCGTTTCTTAAAATCATCACTAAAGAATATTGCTGTTTTTTGGTAAATCAAATCATTCTAGCCCAATTTAAAAGGGTGATTTTATGCGGCTAGCTTATTTTATATTGAACGTTCAATTAATCAAATTTGATATTGATTGAACGATCAATTAATATAAATACTGAAATCATAATCAACCCAGTCTTGAGGATCTGCATCCACACATATAAACACACATAAACTAAACAGGATTTTCTATGAACACTAATGTGCCCATGAAGCAAAGTTTAATCGCACTCTCTGTGCTATCAGCAATCTCTATTACCTCCTTGCCTGTAATGGCTCAAGAAGTACAAGGATCACAAGCCAAAACCGAAGAACAACAAGAGCCAATGGAATCCATAGTGGTTACCGGTCGCAGTGTTTCTTACGCAAATAGCGCATCTTCTGCTGAAATGAAAAAACAGCAAACTCCTATGACAAGCGCCTTGGCTTTGATTGATAACCTGCCAGGCGTATTGGTTACTGAAGGAGACCCCTTTGGTTCCGATGAATGGTCAACAAGCATTTCAATCCGCGGCTTTGAGTTAAATTTAGCATCGCAGCAAATTGGTATGACAGTTGACGGCATTTCTAACGGTAATTCAAATTACGGCGGTGGTACAAAAGCCAGTCGTTATATCGATACTGAAAATTTACGCGCCACAGAAGTATCTCAAGGTACTGCCGACATAGGCAGTCGCTCAAATGAAGCACTGGGCGGTACGCTAGATTTCACTACTATACTTCCAGCGTTTGATGAGCAACTTACAGTCAGTACGACTTTAGGTGAGTACAATGCAAAAAAAGTCTATGTTCGCTACGATACCGGTGAAATCGCTCAAGACACCTTTGCTTGGTTGACTATCTCAAGTCAACAAAACGACGACTACATGGGCGGCTCAATAACGAACTCAAGAGATCATGCCGAAGGCAAAATAATCAGCCGTATTGGTGACGTTAATTTAACCGCTTATATCAGTTATGACGACGCTCAGGAATATACTTACCAGCGCATCTATGGCTTAGCACAATATGAGCAAAACCCAGATTGGGATGGCTTAACTGAAGTATGGACAGGCGTTCCTTATCAAGATCAGGTATGGCGTGAAGGTTGGATTACTGAGCGTGAAAATTTGTTTACTTACGTAAAAGCAGATTTTACCTTGGGTGAAGTGGACGTTAGCTCTAATGTTTATTATCACGAGAACGAAGGCGCAGGTAAATGGATCCCTTATTACATGGTGGATGTTATCGATGACGGCGCCGGCAATGCTAACTCAGAGCTAGACGCTTCTTCTACTGTATACGGCGGCGCATCTCAGGGGCTAATTTATTTTGTTGACCGTGCAGGTCAGTCACTTTCACCTATTGAAGGCTGTGCCAGTTCTATCGGCTTTCCTTATGGCGGTGCCGGAGCCGCCCTTGATCCAGGTTGTTACGAGCAAGGCGCTATGCCTGTCAGTTCTAATCGTCACACCCATTACAACAAAAAACGTTATGGCATAAATGCTGACTTTAAATGGAATACTAGTATCGCGGGTATGGAAAACACAGTACGCGGTGGTTTCTGGTATGAGGATTATCAGCGTGATGAATACCGTGATTGGCATAAAACCATTGATGCTGCATCAAGTCCTAGAGCAGAGAACAATCCTTACTGGGTCCAGTATGACCGTGAGTTCCCAGTTGAGACTTTGATGTATTACGTTGAAGATGAAATGGATGCTGGTTTTGCCAAGTTCCGTCTGGGTGCAAAGAAGTTTAATGTTGAGGTAGTTAAGGAAGATCAATTTACGCCCGCTAATGACTTGAGTGTATCCTCAGACTCTGACACTTTGTTATCAGCCGGTTTTGTTGCTCCTATGCCGTTGCGTGGCCTAGAAGTGTTTGGTGGTTATGCAGAAAACTTTGCCGCCATTAAAGATGCAGTGTTAGAGCGTGACGATACTGACTTGAGTTTAGTTGAACCTGAAACTGCAGATAACATTGACTTTGGTCTGCGTTATTCAAGCCCAGGTTTTAACGCCAGTATTACTTATTACAAAATAAAATTTGAAAACCGTATTACTTTTGTGAGTAATGAAGATGTGAATGGCATCGACTTCTTAGAAGCCGCTGCCGGAGGATACATCAACGACGGTGGTATTGAGTCAGACGGTATCGAAGCCTCTGTTGATTACAATTTTACCGATAATTTTGGTATTTACGTTTCGTATACAAAAAATGATGCTACCTACACAGACGAAGCCTACCGCGGTAATACTGTGTTAGGCAGTGCTAAAGACATGGCTGTGGTTAGCTTTGATTTCAGTAAAGGTGACTTTTACGCAGGTTTTAGCACTAAGTACGTAGGTGAGCGCTACTTAGACCAAGCCAATACCCAGAAAACTGACTCTTACATAGTGAGTGATTTGTATATTGGTAAAACGGCATACGATATTGGTGGAGCTATCGACAGTATTGAGCTGAGCTTCACAGTAAACAATGTCTTTGACCAAGATTACCTTGGCTCTATAGCGCCAAGTGCAGGCTGGATTGGTGCACCGCGTATTGCGGCGCTTAACGCTAAGTTCGTCTTGTAACAATAGGTTAATAGGTTACATGCAATAATATTGTATGTGACCTAGTTTATGTTTGGCAAAAAAGGCAATCGTCCATGATGAGATTATTAGTAATTTCTACTTTATTGTTTAGCGCTGTGCTCTGCGCCAAAGCACCAAGCCGTATTTTGTTTGGTTCTTGTTCTCATCAAGATAAAGACATGGCGATTTTTAATAGCATTATAAAGGACAACCCTGAGGTGTTTATTTTTCTTGGGGACAATATATATGGCGACACCCAAGACATGACGGTGTTGGGCAACAAATATCAAAAACTGGGCGCTAAGCCGGGTTTTAAAAAACTAAAAGAGCAGGCTGAGTTAATCGCGATCTGGGATGACCACGATTTTGGTGCTAACGACGCGGGTAAGGAATACCCCATGAAAGAAGCGTCTCGAGCGCTTATGTTGGATTTTTGGCAAGAACCTGAATACTCGCTACGCCGTACTCGTGAAGATGGCATTTATACTTCCTATCTTTATGGAGAAGGACAACAGAGTATTCGTGTCATTTTACCTGATCTGCGCTGGAACCGTGATGCCCTGTCTCATGTATCTCCCGAAGAATATTCGAGTGAACGTAAACCTAAAAAAATGGGTCCTTATAAAGCAAACAGCAATACAAACGCTAGTATGCTGGGTGAAAAGCAATGGTTATGGCTAGAACAAGAATTACAAAAACCAGGTCGGATAAAAGTTATCGGCTCTAGTGTACAATTACTGGCTGACTTTACCGGTTGGGAATCTTGGGCAAATTTCCCTGCTGATCGCCAGCGTTTGTTCAAGCTTATTAAGCAGCATAAAGTCAATGCTGTTGTACTCATAAGCGGTGATACTCATTGGGGTGAAGTTAGTTATTATGATCAGGATCTTGATTATCCGTTATGGGAGGTCACTTCTTCAGGATTAACAGAAGAATGGAAAAACGTCAGTCCCAATAAAAATCGTATTGGTCAGTTTACCAATAACGTAAACTATGGGACGCTAAATGTGAATTGGCAAAAACAAGATCCAATTATCACCCTAGGCCTTTATGATGAAGTGGGTGACGTTGTAAACGAACACAGGTTTAGGCTGTCATTGCTTGAACCTTACTAAAAATAGCAACTGTGTAGGAAAGATATGCCAAAAGTAGGAATGGAACCGATGCGTCGTCAGCAGTTGATCGATGCCACTATTGAGGTGATTGCAGATGTTGGTCTGCGAGGTGCCACAATTAACCTAATCTCTCGTCGCGCTGGAATGTCATCAGGCATTATCAGTCACTATTTTGGCAGTAAACAGGCGCTTATTGAAGCGACTGTACGTTATCTATTAACTGGCTTAAAGGATGCGTTGATTGAACGCGTAAGTCCCACGACAACACCAGAGCAAAGATTAATGCTGATTATTGAAGCAAACTTTGCGCGGCTACAGCAATTAAGTGATACCACCAAAACCTGGTTAAGCTTTTGGGCACAATCGATGCACGACGCTGAATTGCACCGTTTGCAGAATGTAAATAGCAAACGACTACTTAGTAATTTAGCCAGTTCATTTAAAAAACTAATGGGCGATGACGACGCCAAACTAGCAGCTGAGTTATGTGCTGCAATGATCGACGGCCTGTGGTTAAGAGCTGTACTCAGTAAGTCTGATCAAGATCAATTTAATCACAGTGAGCAATTAGCGAAAAATTACGTGCGTTCACTTATCAAACTGTATGGAGCTTAAATTGACGAGACCCGTTTACCAAAATTTTATTAATGGCCAATTTTTAGGCAATCAAAGTGGTGCAACATTTGGGGTTAAAAACCCAGCCACCGATGAGGTGATTTATCATGTTGAAGTCGCTGATGAATCTATTCAAAACGCCGCCATTCAAAGTGCTAAACAAGGTTTTGCTCTTTGGTCGGCACTGACACCTATTGAACGTAGTCGTATTTTATTAAAAGCCGTAACCTTGCTCCGTGAACGTAACGATGAATTGGCAAAAATTGAAGTGCTAGATACCGGTAAACCTTGGCAAGAAGCCGAATGTGTGGATGTGCAAACCGGCGCCGATGTGATTGAATATTTTGCCGGACTTGCTCCGGCACAAGTGGGACAGCAGCAAATGGTAGCCGAAGACTTTTATTATACCCGTAAAGAACCTTTAGGTATTTGTGCTGGAATTGGCGCTTGGAACTACCCATTACAAATTGCGTGTTGGAAGTCAGGCCCAGCCTTGGCTGCGGGCAACGCTTTTATCTTTAAACCTTCAGAAGAAACCCCTTTAGGCGCAATTAAATTAGCAGAAATCTACATCGAAGCAGGTGTGCCAGCTGGCGTATTTAACGTTGTGCAAGGTGCGGCTGAAGTCGGGCAGTGGTTAACCCACAGCCCTGATATTGCAAAAGTATCCTTTACCGGTGAAGTGGGTACAGGTAAAAAAGTGGTCGCCAGTGCCGCAAACTCCCTTAAAGAAGTCACTATGGAGCTGGGTGGTAAGTCGCCACTGCTGGTGTTTGATGATGCTGATGTATCACAAGCAGTGAGCGCAGCTATGTTGGGGAACTTTTACACTCAGGGTGAAGTTTGCACTAATTGTACCCGTGTTTACGTACACAAAAGCATCTATCAGCCATTTATTGAAGAGCTAAAACTCCGCACCGAACAAAATATTATTGCTGGTGATCCCCTTGATCCTAAAGTGAATTTTGGCGCGCTAATTTCAAAAAAACATCAAGATTTAGTCATGAGTTATATAGATAAAGGTATAGCCCAAGGCGCGACACTTTTAACAGGTGGTAAAATATTACATCCTGATTCCGCACCCAATGGGTATTTTGTGGCACCCACTGTGTTTATCGACTGTAGCGATGACATGACCATAGTCAAAGAAGAAATCTTTGGCCCTGTTATGAGTGTGCTGGTGTTTGAAGACGAAGACGATGTTATTCGCCGTGCTAACGACACCCATTTGGGTTTAGCAGCTGGGGTGTTTAGCCAAAATATTAAACGGGCCCACCGCGTTATCCATAAATTGAAGGCAGGTATTTGTTGGATCAATAGTTATGGTAATTCACCAGCCGAAATGCCAGTAGGCGGTTATAAACAGTCTGGTATAGGCCGGGAAAACGGCATCGAAACCCTAGATCACTACACCCAAACCAAATCAATTTATGTGGGCATGGGCAATATAGAGAGCCCGTTTTAATGGCTGTAGAAACTTATGATTACATCATAGTAGGTGCCGGCTCAGCCGGTTGTGTGTTGGCCAATCGACTATCTGCAGACAGCAGTAATAGTGTTTTATTACTGGAAACGGGTGGTAGTGATAAAAGCATTTTTATTAAAATGCCAACAGCCTTATCCATCCCCATGAATTCTGATAAATACGCCTGGCAGTTTCATACTCAAGCTGAGCCCTATTTAGATAATCGCAAAATGCATTGCCCAAGGGGCAAAGTGTTAGGCGGTTCATCGTCGATTAATGGCATGGTATACGTGCGTGGACACGCTAAAGATTTTGACGAGTGGCAACAGCATGGCGCTGAAGGCTGGGATTATCAATCTTGTTTACCTTATTTTCAAAAAGCCGAATCTTATTATTTAGGCAAAGATAGTTATCGTGGTAGTGACGGACCTTTAGGGGTGAATAATGGCAATGAAATGGCCAATCCACTTTATCAAGCCTTTATAAAAGCCGGTCAGCAAGCTGGCTATGCCAGCACTGACGATTATAATGCTGCCCAGCAAGAGGGTTTTGGCCCTATGTGTATGACAGTCAAAGACGGGGTACGCAGCTCGGCAAGTCGCGAGTATCTTGATCCAGTTAAGTCTCGAAGTAACTTAACCATAGTCACTGCTGCCTTAGCTGAAAAAGTAGTGTTAGAAGGCAAAAAAGCCGTTGCCGTCGAGTATAATGTTAATGGCAATAAAATAACTGCCAAGGCGAATAAAGAGGTAGTCTTAAGCGCTGGCTCCATAGGCTCTCCGCATTTATTACAGCTTTCAGGCATAGGTGACAGCGATACCCTAAAATCAGCCGGTATTGAGGTAAAACATCATCTACCTGGGGTTGGGCAAAACTTGCAAGATCACTTAGAATTTTACTTTCAATATAAATGTAAACAACCCATCACCTTAAATGGCAAGCTGGGTTTGATTTCTAAAGCTTTGATCGGTGCCCGTTGGTTATTAACTCGCAGTGGCCTAGGCGCGACAAATCACTTTGAGTCTTGCGCCTTTATTCGCTCAAAACCCGGCGTTGAATGGCCTGATATTCAGTATCATTTCCTACCTGCGGCGATGCGTTACGATGGTAGAAGTGCGTTTGCTGGCCATGGTTTTCAGGTACATGTGGGGCATAATAAACCCAAAAGCCGCGGTGCGGTGACTATTCAGTCAGCGGATCCAAGGGTTGCGCCTAAAATTCAATTTAATTACTTACAACATCAAGATGATATTGAAGGGTTTAGAGCCTGCGTACGTTTAACCCGTGAGATTATCGAGCAAAGTGCCTTTGATGAATATCGTAATGATGAAATTCAACCAGGAAAAGAAATACAAACTGATGAACAAATTGATGCCTTTGTTCGACAGTTCGCTGAAAGTGCATACCATCCATCATGTTCATGCAAAATGGGTGAGGACGATATGGCTGTGGTTAATTCACACACCCAAGTCAGAGGGCTTAGGGGGTTGCGGGTGGTAGATTCTTCTATCTTTCCCACCATACCAAACGGCAATTTAAACGCACCAACCATTATGGTGGCAGAAAAAGCGGCAGACTTCATTTTAGGAAAATCAGCACTGCCTCAATCGCAAGTAAAGGTTGCCAATGCAAAAGAGTGGCAAAGTGTACAACGTAGTTCAAAGATCTAAGCTGGCCACCTACAGTACCTAGATACTGTGGGGCTTGCAGTGGTGCACAGCATAAATTGTTTATGCTGTGTTAATGCGAGGCAAAAAGCATGGGGAAACAATGACGTATTATTATTTATTGGAGGGCAGGGGATTATGACCTTATGGCTTAATGCTGGCATCATCTTCACCCTATTGGCAATAATAGTTATTTTATTTAAGTGGGGAAATGTACGCTGCGTAGGTGTTACACCTGTAAGAACCTTTACCTTTATAGCTATTTTATTTACCTCTGGCCTAGATGTTGGCTTGATTATGTTTCCCCTTACTGAGTTTGCTGGTTATGCAGATTTAAAGAGCAACCCAGAATATAGCTTTGCTAATCCACTGGCCATTGAATTTGCCTATTGGGGGTTTCTCATCTGGGGATTTTATTTTGTAACCTGCTTCTATTTTTGTGTCGTAGAACCTAAGGTCAAGTTTTTCGACATTCCATGGGTGAAATTAATCAATAATGTGGTCATTATTGGTACCTGTGCCTTTACTGCCTTCCTGTTGCTCTCCAATTTACCCTGGTATTTACCTGCCATTGGTGATGGCGAGTCTCTTGTTCCTAGCTTCTATTTAATTGTATTTGCAGCCATATGTTTTGCTGTGTATTCAAGCACCGACATTAAATATGTACGTTTTTTAAGTATCTCTACCACCTGGTTATTTATCGGATTAATCGGCTTTATGTGGCTTGGCGCCTTCATGGGCAGCGACAGTCAGTTATCAGCATTTACCGATAATTTAGCGCTGATAGGTAACTACTTTGGCAATATTGATGACTTTGTTTTGCCGCTCAATGCCTACCATGAATTTTATTTATTTTGGTGGTTTGCATGGAGCATTATGATAGGTCAGTTTACGTCACGTTTTGTGGGGGGCTTAAGAACCTACCAGTTGTTGGGGGCTATGTTGATTTTCCCTTCAATTCCCATTGCAGTTTGGTTTAGCGTACTTTACCAATACCATGAAGCTGGTATTCCCACTGCGGGCTTGAAAAATTTTGCTATGGCCTTTGTGGGTATAGTATTTGTGATCAATTCACTCGACTCATTGATCCGTTTGTACACAGATAACTTAAATATGACAGTTAAACGTTTTGGCAAATTTAATTATATTGCGTTAAATGTTGTTGCACTGGCACTCTTAACTCTGTTGTTTAAACTGGAATTTTTAGAAATTCAGTGGGTAGGCGCATTAGTGATTGGGTTATTCTTTGCTTGTGCCATATTTATTGCATACAGCAAATTTAAAACGGTACGCAATATAGATAGTTCCCCTGTAGACAATAAAATTGACTATACAAAAATTGAATCGGCTAGCTAAAACATTGCTAATCTGAGCAATTATTTAAAACTGCTTTTGCCGCTGGTACTTTTGTTTCCAGTGGCTATTTACTTTGTTCAGGTCTTTGGTTTTGGCACTTAAAGATACTATTTGTAAATTTATGAGCAAGCAGCCTATTCCTAATTCGCCACCTCTCTGTGGTCAGAAACGCACAGGGGCACAGCCCCTGGTTTAACAAACATGTTGCAATCAAGCCCTTTGGTCTTTTAGCTTTTTAAGCTGCTGAATACGTATGTAAGCGCTGTTATACATCTCGCTAAACCCTTAGCATATGAACACTAATAAAAGCTAAAAAACAACTACTAAAAGCAGGGTTAAATGAGCCAATCCAAAACGTTACTGCAATTACCTTTTACAATCATGGCAATGTTTTTGGCGAGTTGTGGTAGTGGAGGGGGTAACAGTGGCAGTACTAATCCTGCTCCAGTATCAGAAAATAACGCGCCTACTATAAGTCGTTTTTCAAACGATAATAGTGCTGCAAATCCTCTCGAAGTGACGTTTTCGTGGACTGTCTCCGACCCTGACAGTGATGCTTTGTCTTGTGTATTAAGTCTTGGAAATGGACTACAAGATGTCTCAATATCAGATTGTATAACAACTAACTCAACAGTTGTGAGTTATACCCTTGCTGGCGTGGTTGAAGCTAATCTAACTGTCACCGATCCAAGTCATACCTCTACAAGTCAGAGTCTTTCCTTAACTTTAGAAAATGGCAATAGTGGCTTACCGCAACCTATTGTGATGGCGAGTGATAATGAATTAGTCATCTTTTATAATCGCCCAGATGGAAATTATCAAAATTGGGTTTTACATCTATGGAATAACCAGAGCTGTGACGCCTATGCGGATTTTGCATCTGATGGCGGCACTGAATGGACAGTAGGACAAGCACAAAGTGGGGTGGATTCAAACTACGGCGCTTATTGGGTTTTACCTTTAAAAGCTGACCACAGTGAATGTGCTAATTTTATTGTGCATAAAGGCGATGAAAAGGATATTGGTGATGCCGATCATCAAGCCGATTTAACTGGCAATAGAATGATATGGGCCTTATCAGGCATAGCTGAACTATATGCTGAAGCCTTGTTATTTCCTTCCGGAGTTCTAATTGCCGACACAGCGGCTCACTGGGTAGACACTCAAACAGTATTTTGGGACGTAAATGGCAGTGCCGTGGCGAAAATTCGTATTTACAGCTCTGCAATAGATGACTTAGGTTTCGACGGAGAAACTGGGATTACGGGCAACAATTTTATTGAATTTACACCGCAATCCTCTGGCACTCATCCGGCAACTAGCCTTGGTTTGCCAAGGTATCAGAACCTAGATGCCTATACAGCAGACACGTCTCCAACAGTTGATGTGAAACAAATGCTGACCGGTAAATTATTGGCCATTGCTTATGATAGTAGTGATGCAGTTATAGCGGCGACTTACGTACAAACACCTCGTGTATTAGATGCCATTTATACGGCAGGATCTGACGATGCAAATGAAGCCTTGTTAGGGCTGAATTATTCTGCAAACTCAATTCAATCTAACGTTTGGGCGCCAACAGCCCAACAAGTCAAAATTAATATTTATGATGTGAATAAAACCTTGCAATCCAGCCAGTCAATGACCCTAGATAATAACACCGGAATTTGGTCAATTGACTTAGATAGCAGTGTGGATAGACAATATTATCGATTTGAGCTGACGGTTTACCATCATATTAATCAACGTTTTGAGACCATAGAAAGTACCGACCCGTATTCAGTCTCTCTGTCTACAAACGGCAGTTATTCGCAGTTTGTGAATTTAGACGATGACAATCTAAAACCACAGAATTGGGATACCCATGTTTCCCCAAGTATTGTTGATCCAGAAGATGCGGTTATTTACGAAGGGCATATCCGCGATTTTAGTATCAGAGACGAAAGCACAAGTGCTGCCAACCGCGGTAAATATTTAGCTTTTACCGAACAAGACTCTTTGCCCGTTAGTCATCTTAAATCTCTTGCCGATGCCGGTTTAACCCACTTTCAATTGTTACCGGCGAATGATATTGCCACTATAGGTGAAGACTTAAGTAATAGAGTGAATATTACAGATACAGTCGCGGACTTATGTGCACTTAATAGTAGCGCACCTGTTTGTGGCGTTGAGGATGGCACCGCGACCTTATTATCAGTATTCGAAAGTTATGATCCTAGTACCTCAGATGCGCAAGCCCTAGCAAATGCCATGGGCGGTTTAGATAGTTTTAACTGGGGATACGATCCTAAACATTATTCCACACCAGAAGGCAGTTATGCCTCTGACCCAGACGGAACTGCAAGAATTCTAGAAATGCGCGCCATGATCCAAAGCTTGCATGAAATGGGCTTACGGGTGTCGCTAGACGTGGTGTATAACCACACAAGTTCATCTGGGGTGTTTGATAACTCGGTATTAGACAAAGTGGTGCCCGGTTATTATCACAGAAGAAACCTCACCACTGGCAACGTGTTGCAGGATACTTGCTGTGAAGATACCGCGCCTGAACACCAAATGATGGACAAACTCATGGTGGACTCCCTTGCGCTGTGGACACAGGCTTACAAGTTTGACGCATTTCGTTTCGATATCATGAGTAACAACTCTACCGATTCTATTCTCAACGCTAGAGACGCCGTGCAAGCTTTAGACTCAGATAACTATTTTTACGGAGAAGGTTGGACCCGTAACAACAATGGTTATACCCAAGCCAATCAAAACAATATGGCGGGTAGCGAAGTCGGTACCTTCAACGACCGTCCACGAGATATTATTCGTAGCGCCTCTTTGTTTAGTGATTCGGGCAGTCTGGACGATCAGGACATTATACGCTTGGGGTTAGCGGGCACCTTAGCCGATTATTCCATGCAAGATAAAAGTGGTAATGTGAAATTAGGCAGTGCCTATTCGGCTAAACCGGCTTATGGGAAAGATCCTGCAGACATTATTAATTATGTGTCGAAACACGATAACGAAACCTTATGGGATCAGCTGCAATATGGGTTGTCCAGTGACCTGTCTGTTGACGACAGAGTACGGGCGCAAAATATCGCTGGTACTATTCCCTTTATTAGCCAAGGCATACCTTTCTTTCAACTGGGCGGCGACTTGATCCGTTCAAAATCCATGGATCGCAATACCTACGATGCGGGCGATTGGTACAATTGGGTTGATTTCACTAAAACCTCCAATAACTGGAACATTGGTTTACCACTGGCCCAAGACAACCAAGGACAGTGGAATACTATTGGCAATTTGGCGTCCAATATTGACACCCAGGTTAGTATGAGCCACATAGCACTTTCTGCAGCGGTATTTAATGAAATTGTAGCTATTCGCCAATCAAGCAAATTGTTTAGACTGACTGAAACCCAAGATGTGATTGACCGTCTAGGTTTTCACAATACAGGGGTGAGTCAAACTCAAGGTTTGATTGTGATGAGCCTTGATGACGGTGCTGGCTTAGAAGACTTGGATGGTAATGTCGATGCAATAGTGGTGGTGATAAATGGTACCTCTAGCGAGCAGTCACATAACATACTAACGGCTAGTGGTTTTGAGCTGCACAGCGTACAACAAAGCTCTGCAGATAGTGTGGTACAAACTGCCAGTTTTGTTGAAGGCGCAAATAGCGGAACCTTTACTGTGCCAGCGCTTACCACTGCTGTGTTTGTTAAACCGCAAGTTGGGACCCAAGGTACGGGTCTAGCGGCAGATGTGACTGTCAATCAAGCTGATGTTGCGCCATTTGGAGACACCACTGTTTACCTGCGTGGTTCTATGAATAATTTTGGTGATGATGGTTTAACTACAGCAGATAGTTTTTCTTATGTTGGCAATGGCGTCTATAACCTTGATTACCTATTAGACTCAGGTACGCAAAACTTAAAAATTGCGTCTGATGATTATGCTTTGGTTAATTTAGGTTTTAGCGATGTGTTAATTAATTCTAACTCAGTCACTGCAAGTGCAGATGCTGACGGCAATATCAGTTTTACTGTCAGTGCTCAAGGTAACTATAATTTTCAACTAGATGCCTCCCAAGATACGCCTGTGTTGACTATCGATAGTGTATCCCCAACTGTTAACTGTTCAGCCCTAGAGGATTCAGCACAAGACATTCCCTTTAACATTACTGGTGGCGGACAACTCTACGTACGTGGCAGTCATTCGGGATGGGGCCCTGATGAAACTTACCGTTTGCATTACAAGGGTAATAATACCTATCAAGCGGTAGCCGAATTTAGCGGTGATTTTCAGTTTAAATTAGCCTCCGACGATGGCAGTTGGACTACACAATTATGGGCACAAACTGAAGATGGCAACATAATCTCTGAAAATTTAACTGTGGGGATCAGTTATCCCGTTGCCTTCAATGATGCAGGGGAAACCAATAATCAAATCAGCTTAACGACAGGAACCTATAGCTTTTTATTAACCTTAAACGAATCTAATCCTAGTAAAGGTAGCAATGTTGGCTCTTTAAATATTCAGCAATGTTTGCCTTAATTTAAGGAAGCCAGTACGCGCTTGATTTGCATTCTGGTGTTTTTCCCAATTTTTACCATCTACTTGCAACCCTTGTTGCGTCTGAAATGCCTTAACCTGCTTTCGGCTATTGCTACCCCAAATTCTATCTACAGAGTGTTGGGTGCCTAGAATTTGATTTAGGGCAGATTGGATAAAGCGGATCTCTGCGGGATTGACCATTTCAATTTGATATTTGACAACTTGTTGATTTAAATGCCTCAATATTCGTAATATTTGGTAAGTGTCAAAATTAGGTAGGGAAGTTGATTTTAGCTGATGGCACCTTATTCACCACCAGCTAATTATACGGATTGGTATTAGATTACAGTTCACCGGCACCGTTGCTGGCTTTACAGATATAAATATCTTCTTTAATACCGGTTTGGGTCTGGTATTGCTGTGCAAGCAGTTGTTTTGCGCCATCTACCAAGTTATGGGGCATCACGGCAACTACGCAACCTCCAAAACCGCCGCCAGTCATCCTGACACCACCATTTTCACCTAAGTAGGACGACAGTAATTCGACGATAAAATCTATGGGTGCAACAGTAATTTCAAAGTCATCTCGCATGGATTGATGTGACTCAGCCATTAAACGAGATAGGGTACTGATGTCATTATTACGTAATGCATCGGCCGCCAATAAGGTGCGTTCACTGTCAGATACCACATGGTGAGCGCGGCGATAAACTAGTTCTGATAATTGCGCTTTTTGACGCTCTAAGTCAGTTAAACTAATATCGCGCAGGGCTTTTATACCTAAAACCTGCGCCGCTTCTTCACACTGCAAACGGCGAGTATTGTATTCACTGTCGACTAAACCACGCTTAACGTTAGAGTTGATGATCATCACCGACAGTGATTCTGGCATGGAAATTAGTTGCGTATCTAGTGAGCGACAATCCAATAATAATGCATGATGTTGGGCACCGCAGGCACTGACCATCTGATCCATAATACCGCAGTTGCAACCTACAAATTGATTCTCTGCCGCTTGACCATTTAAGGCAACCTCAGATTTACTCATAGGTAATTGATACAACTGTCTAAAGGTTTCACCTATCACCACTTCTAAGGACGCCGATGAACTTAAGCCAGCACCTTGAGGCACGTTACCAGTAATGGCTAGATCAGCCCCGCCAATTGTCATACCTTGTAGTTGTAGGTGCTTAATGACACCTCGCACATAATTACTCCACTGTTGTGATGGGTGGGACTGAATAGCACTTGTTAGGCTAAATTCATCTTGCTGGTTTTCGTAGTCAAGGGCTACCACGCGCACTATTTGATCTTCGCGAGGAGAAACTGCCACCAAAGTTTGATAATCAATGGCACAGGGTAAAACAAAACCATCATTGTAGTCTGTATGTTCACCTATAAGGTTGACGCGGCCCGGTGCTTGAAAGTGGCGGCTAGGTGCTTCACCAAAACTGTCAGTGAAAACTGCATCGAGTGTCTTAATTCTTGATTCTAATTCCTTAGCCATGATGTCTAGTTTCCTAAAGTTTCGTTGTAATGCATGTGACTGACTTGCTGCAGTTTTTCTGCGGCTTGTTCGGGTGTTAAATCACGTTGTGGCTCTGCCATCATTTCATAACCCACCATAAATTTACGCACTGAAGAAGACCGTAACAGTGGCGGATAAAAATGTGCGTGTACTTGCCAATGATCGGTGTCAGTTAGGTTATTCGGTGCCCAATGCCAACCCATAGAGTAGGGGAATGAACACTGAAACAAGTTGTCATAACGGCTAGTTAATTCTTTAATCGCTATCGCTAAGTCTGCGCTTTGTTCTTTGCTGAGATCCACTAAACGAGCACATTTGAATTTGGGCATTAATAGTGTTTCAAAAGGCCAAGCGGCCCAATAGGGCACTACTGCCAACCAATGTTCAGTTTCTACCACAGTACGACTGCCGTCGGCAGATTCTTTGTGGGCGTAGTCTAATAACAATGAGCTTTGATGTTTATCGAAATAACGTTTTTGATTTAACTCGGCTTTTGCCACCTCATTAGGAATGAAGTCATTGGCCCAAATTTGCCCATGTGGGTGAGGGTTGGAGCAACCCATAGCGGCCCCTTTATTTTCAAATACTTGCACCCAAACATAGTCTTTTGATAATTCTGCGACTTGTTGTTGCCAAGTGTCGATGATCCCTGCAATGGCACTGACAGGTAGTTCAGGCAAGGTCAGGTTATGTGCCTCTGAAAAACAAATAACGCGACTGGTTCCGCGAGCAGCTTCAAGAGTAAATAAGTCATCATTGCTCAGCTCTGATTCGGGAGTGTCTTGCATTAAGGCAGCAAAATCATTAGTAAACACAAAGGTACCAGTGTAATCAGGATTCACTTCACCATTGATCCGTGTATTCCCAGAACACAAATAACAATCTGCATCATGGGCATCATTTTGATTCACTTGGGGTTTTTCTACTTGCCCCTGCCAAGGGCGTTTAGCACGATGGGGTGAAACCAAAACCCAATCACCGGTAAGTGGATTACGACGACGATGGGAATGGTCTGTAGGATCAAAATACATAACAATTTAGCCTTATTAACTTTATATTAACTTAAGGGTACACGTTTTCCCTTTTTAATGCCAAGAATTTTTGAAATGTGACTAATATTGATTTTTAACAAGTTGTAATATAGCGTGTACAGTATCTGTAGAGTATTCCCTAAGATGGGTAAACGTTAAACATGACAACCTTAAAAGACATTGCTAAGGCTGCTGGTGTGTCTCATGCCACTGTTTCAAGAGTGGTCAATAATGGCCCTAAAGTAGGCCCAGTTCTACGTGCAAAAATTAATAAACTAATCAAAGAAATGGGGTATAGACCTAATGCTAATGCTCGAGCTTTAGTGACCCAAAAAAGCACCACTATTGGTGTAGTGATCCCCGATGTTGCCGACCCCTTTTTTGCTACACTTGCTAACGGTATCGACAAGATATCTAGGCAATTAAATATGCAGATGCTTATCAGTACAGGTAAATTAAGTGCTGAATCTGAGCGAGAGGCTATCAATTTATTGCTTGAAAGGCGCTGCGAAACCATCGTTATTCATAGCAAAATGATAGGGGATGAAGAACTCATAGAATTGTTTAATGCACACCCACATTTTGTTTTAATTGATCGCTATATTGCTGAAATTGAAGACAAATGTGTATGGTTGGACAACCAAGAAGGTGGCAAAATTGCCGCTAGGCACTTGTTGTCTTTAAAGCACCAGCAACTTGCCTGTATTACCAGTAGTTATGACATTGAAGATCCCAAGTTACGTTTGCGTGGTTTTGTCGAAGAGTTAGGTAAAGCGAATATCACCCTAGACAGTCAAAGACTGGTGCGGGCAGAACCGACCCTACAAGGAGGTGAAATCGCCACGCAAAAATTACTGGCTTCAGGTCAAGCTTTTAGTGCAATTTTTGTTTATAACGATGCCATGGCCATAGGTGCTATTTCAACACTAGAAGACAATGGATATTCTGTACCTAATGATGTGTCAATTATTGGTTTTGATGATGTTTTACTGGCGCGTTATTCCAGACCTAAACTCACCACACTTCAATATCCCATCGACCTTATGGCGCAAAATGCAGCGCAACTAGCATTACGCATTCATCAAGAACCAACAATGTCATCAGATAAGCTAAAATTTATACCGCAACTGATTAAACGAGAATCCACTTCTCGCTATTTAAAATAAGCTAACACACATTATTCCATCCAAAGTGGATCTCGCAAAACCAAGTAGTTGGAATAAAGGTTGTTAAGGAGGAGTAGGGTAATACAAATTAAGGAAGTTAATTTTCTCTTATGAACATTAAGTTTGAGTTAATCGACTTTAGCATTGAGATAGTTTTTTATTTAGATACTCAGCTTTTAACACTTTTAATGCCTTTGTGCTTATTTAGAGATCCTCATCTTGATTTTGTTGTTTAATTTTTCTGATCCTGTCGAGTATGGAAAGGAAGACCCTAAACAATTTGGGATCAAGATGGTTTTGAGTCATGTCCTCCATTATGGTTAGCGCTTCAGCTTCTGGAATGGCTTTTTTATATACTCTTTTGTGCACCAGTGCATCGTATACATCAACGATAGCCACTATTCTTGCGGCTTCTGGAATTTCTTCACCTTTTAAACCCTCGGGATAGCCGGAACCATCCCATTTTTCATGATGATAGTAAGCAATACTGGATGCGATATCGAGCATAGGGATCCCACTTCCCGCTAACATTTCACCACCAATTCGCGAGTGATCTTTCATTATTTCGAATTCGGCTTCCGTCAAGCGACCTGGTTTTTGTAATATATTGTCAGGAATACCAATCTTTCCAATGTCATGCATGGGGGCAGCGAGTTTTATGTCTTCTATTTGAGATAAAGGCCAGCCGAGTTCCATCGCCATCTCAGCCGAATATAAACCGATTCTGCGGATGTGTGCACCCGTTTCTTCATCCCTTTTAACTGCGGCGGAGATTAATCTAATAGCGATTTCTTCTTCTCTATCACGGATTTGTTGGGTTCTGCGGTGTACTTCTAATTCCAATTTTTCCTGGGTTAGCAGGTTCTCGCGCATCAGTTGTTGTTTTTCTTGGATAGAGTGGTGATCTTTGTCGTTAAAGCTAAGCAATAGTAGTTTGTTGTTGTCTACTAATATGGCTGTTGCTTCTAAATGCCAATCGGCGTCATCTGGCCCCTCTTCGACCCATAGCCCTGAGTTCAAGTGACCTTGCTGTTTGCGTTGCCAGTGGTCTTGCGCATCGAAGATAAAATGTTGTAGAAAAGCAGGCAATTCTTCTTGTGTAAGTTGGCTGCCCTTGTTGATGCTGGGGTAAAAATGTTTAAGCCAAATGGGTGGATCAGTTATACAGCTGAATAGCTCGTTGTTAGTTGTCGCAAATACAGCAAAATTAAGATCTGCATAGAGTTTTTCCAGAATTCCAGCTGACATGAATGTTTATTCCTCGATTCCTAACATCTTCCGTGACAAGGTAGAAAATAACGCTTCAACATTGTCTCCTGACTTGGCACTGGTTTTTATAATCGTAAGATTTTTGTCTATGTTGTCAATCGATTCTGGGGTAATGAGCCATTGGTCCTCGATATCAGCTTTATTTATGGCCAGTACCGCAGGTATATTTCCAAGTACATTTTGGGCTAATTGATGAATGGATAATGCAATATCCAATGTTTTTTCCCTAGTACCATCTGCCACCAGGATATAACCGGCCGCGCCCCGTAAGTAATTGGTATTGATTTCTGTGTAGTCGTCTTCACCTTCGAGATCCCATATCATTAAATTGATATCCTGATTTGAGATCGACAAGGCCTTTTTATTGATTTTCACACCTATAGTTGTTAGATATTTATCGCTAAAAATACTTTCAACAAAGCGTTTTATCAAACTGGTTTTTCCGACGGCAAAGGCCCCCAGTAAGCAAATCTTTTTTTGTATCACTGTATTTTATTCCTCAAGAAACCACTTAGATTTCAAATTAGTCAGTGTTTTCAAATGGATCGTTTATCCTAACAGTCAGTTGCCATAGTATGATTTTTCTTGGCTTCTCTCTAGGAAATTTTTTACCTTTAGATTAACTTTTTAGTAAAATAGTTTCGGATATCGGTGATTTTGTCAATTAGTTAAAAGTGTGAAGGCTTCATGTTAATGTCTAGCCGCGACTATAAAACACAATCGCAAGAAGATAATTATAATTTCTCATACTCTGCTTTTTAAAAAAATACCCAAAGGCTAAGGAGTGTGCTTCCTTTAAATGCTCAATCTATATTAGCGGCTATGTTTAGGAAGTCTTACAAGTCGTAATAATCTGCTAATAGCATGAGTAACTATGTATGTCTGCTTGTATTGGAGTAGACTTTATTTCCCTTATTAATTTGAATTGATAGTGATGATTAAAATTAGAATAATCAATTGGTTAAATTTAAACCTTGGATTGATGGCGATGCTGTGTTTTAGCGTAAATGGGGCTGCACTTAATCTGCAAATCGACACAGATAAAGGCAAGATCGCAGGCCTTTATGAGCAAAGTACTCAGGTATATCAGTTTAAGGGGGTACCTTTTGCCAAGCCGCCAGTAGGAGATTTACGCTGGAAACCACCAGTGGCAATGGATCCTTGGCAAGGTGTGAAGTCAACTAAAGAATTTGCCTCTCGGCCCATACAACTGCCTATATTTGGGGACATGAATTTTCGGTCACCTAGCACCAGTGAAGACAGTTTATACCTGAATATTTGGAGCGCTAATTTAGCTCCTGAAACCCCACAACCAGTATTGGTGTATTTTCATGGTGGAGGCTTTATTGCCGGTGACGGTTCAGAGCCTCGTTACGACGGCACCAGCATGGCGCAAAATGGTATTGTGACTGTGACTGTTAATTATCGTTTGGGCATTTTTGGATTTCTGGCTCATCCAGAACTCAGTGCTGAGTCGAGTTATAGGGGCTCTGGTAATTATGCGTTTTTAGATCAGGTTGCGGCATTACTATGGGTGAAAAATAACATTGCTAGTTTTGGCGGCGATCCACAGCGCATTATCATAGCTGGTGAGTCTGCAGGCTCAATGTCAGTCAGTGCCTTGATGATTTCGCCGCTAAGTAAAGAGTTGATTGCCGGCGTGATTGGTGAAAGTGGCTCTGTTGTAGGGAGTAATCTATCCACTAAATCATTAAAGTCGGCTGAACAAAACGGAGTAGAGGTTTTATCTAAGTTAGGCATAAACTCCATTGCTGAGTTACGAAAACTGAGTGGCACCGAATTACTTGAAAGAACGTCAAAACAAAACCTTATTTGGTATAGACCGAATATCGACAATCATTTTTTCCCAGTCGCTCCTCTTACCTTATTGCAACAAGGGCATATGGCTAAAGTGCCTATGTTAGCTGGTGTAAACTCAGAAGAGGGCAGCTTTAAGCAAATTTTAGGAGACAAAGCCGCTACGCTTGAAAATTACCACAACGCAGTAAAACAACTATACCCAGAGCATTTTCAGCAGGTTTTAGCCTTGTATCCAGCCAGCGATATTCAATCGGTTATGGATGCTGCTCAAGACTTAGCCAGTGATCGCTTTTTAAGTTACAGCACTTGGGTATGGGCAGAGTATGTGCAACGTCATAGCGGCAAGGATGTGTTTTATTATTTGTATACTCACCCAAGACCACCTATGACCTCGGATTTTGATGACATGGAGCCTGCATTAGCAGGGGGATTAGTCGAGAAAACCAAAGATACGCCCATCAAGCCTAGCAGCCGTGGTGCGGTGCATTCAGCAGAAATTGAATATGTAATGGGTAACTTGGCAAGTAATAAAGTGTTTGCGTGGACTGCAGACGACTACGCCATTTCTGATAATTTTCAACGGTATTTTATTGCTTTTATCAAGACGGGCAATCCCAATAGGGCTGAATTACCCACTTGGCCTAAATTTGCAGACAATAAACGTATTGTAATTGATAAAAATATTAGCGAAGAGGCGATGTCATTACTGCGAAAACGTTATGAATTAATGGCTAAAATTAACGGCTTTGAGCTTTGAGCAAATAAAGTAGTGTCCTTTTTAAAATAATTCAAAGAACTGAGGTAATAGAGAGCAGGACTCTCTATTACCTTCTATTTTTGTTACTCAGTAATCATCTCGTCTTGGGGTGATTCACATGTGCTTGTATCCTGTGATTCAAAGGCTTGTTTATCACGTACATTTTTTTGCACAGTGACTGCGGCAAATATACTTAATACATAAGCCATGGCGTAAAAGCCTTTTTCACTCAATAATAACTCGGCATTGAACAACCCTATGGCTAACAGGGCAATAGATATGCCTGCTGATGCCCAAGATATGCTGTGATAAATCTTCGATGTGGCGATACCCTCTGCTTTATCACGAATGGTTTTTTGTAATGACACCATAGAGAATAAACCGTATAAAATAATACATAAATAATAGCCTTTTTCATTTAGCGCCATTTCAGCATTGAATAGGCCTAATCCATAGGCACCTGCACCAATGATTAACGCGGCAATAGAAGCTAAAGTGTAAGACTTGGTGGGGGCTTGAGTATTCATAATCGTTTTCCTTTTCGGTCATTTGGTTAAGTCGTTGAACTGACGCTACAATAAACATTAGCTAATTAAAAATAAACCATGGTGCGATTTGTAGCGGTTATTGCTACGAAAGGTATATTAATTATATACCTTAGGTTAGGGCGAGGGTAATATTTTCATTTTATGGAAAATGACGTTTTGTGTTGCCTTTATTCAACGTTTGCGGCATCAATATATTCTTCATCGTTATTTAATTCACGATCAACCGTAACCCCAAAAGATGTTTGATGTTCATAGTGGTAAAGAAAGAGTAGCAATCCACTTTTTCTATCAAAAATAAATAGAGGTGATGATTTTCTTAGTTTTATAACCATTGAAACTCAAAATCTATTTGAGGTTGGTTCAACACTAAATTAACTCGTGTTCTTCTGTAAAAAATAATGTCGAACTTTCCAAATCCACAAACTTTTTTTCGTCTGCAAGAAATTCCATTCTATGCTTTTTCATCATTGGAGAATTTAACCCTTGAAGATAGTCATCTTCTGACTCCCACCAAATTTCTGCTATGCCATCATATCCATTAGACATACCTCTAATATTACGCATTTTGGTATTTAATTGAGTATCGATAGTATGACTTTGTACGTATTTTTTAGCTCTATAATCTTTAGCTACCTTTAAAAAGTGTGGGCCATGAGTATTCAACCAATAATCTTTAAACGCTTCGCTAGAGAGGTTTGGATGTTTATTGATGCACATTACCATTTTAATCATATTTGAATCCTTTATAAATTATTGCTGCTGTTTCACTTATGCACTAGTGCTGTAATTAGGGAGAATCAAAGCCGAAATTAGTCATTTCGCTTGTCGCATCGCCTCACTAATAATATTACATATTATAGCAATATTATATATTGAGTAATTAAAGTTTATCTTTTCTACTGTTTGTCATTATCGTAAATCGTTGCTTATGTCTTGATTAATCTTGATTGTCTACTCTTCATTTTTTGGCGGGTAAAGGCTTTTGTACTAAGGGTTTAGGAGTTTCTACCTGGTTTGTACTCTTTTATTTTGGCTGGAAAAATACAGTGTTAAGAGAGAAGGAGTTGAGTAATATATTATTCTGTATATTACATATATAGATATTAATATTTATATGTGTAATTATTATTTGGTGTTGATGAGTGAACATACAAACCCTAGAAAAGGATAATAATGTGAAAAGTAGCCAGTCAAATTCATTTTTCAGGAGAGTAGGCGTGACAATTGTCGGGGTCAATATCTCTTCAGGAGTCTCTGCCGCTGTAGACGAAGTAGATAAAACCAGTGCAGATGGTATAGAAGTGGTGGTTGTTACTGCCTTAAAGCGCTCGCAATCCATTGGCGATGTGCCAGCTTCAATTTCGTCCATTGGCGGGCAGGACCTGAAGGACAAAGGCATAGCTGAAATGAGTGATCTTCAGTTTATCGTGCCGAGTTTACATTTTGGCGGCTTTCTGGGCTCACAAAATATATCGATTCGTGGGATCGGCGAATTTAATGGAGAGCCGGGCGTTGCAGTCAGTCTTGACGGCATATATCAAGCCAAGGCAACATCGGCGCAACTCTCTCAACTTGATATCGAACGTATTGAAGTGCTACGTGGTCCACAAGGCACTCTCTATGGCCGAAACTCCAACGGCGGGGCGGTTAACTTCGTATCCGCTGCGCCAACATCAGAACCTGAAAGTTACTTAAAGTTGGGTTACGCAGACTTCGATGAAATGTCAGTGGAAGGTGTATACAGCGGACCAATTACTGATACCACCGCAATTAGGATTGCCGCTAACTATAGGAACATAGGCGAGGGCTGGGTTGAAAATCAAACTGCTGGAGGCGGCGATCTTATGGAGGGCAGTTTCACTAATTTCCGTATTAGGCTGGTTTCTGAACTGACGGATTCCCTCAGTGTTGATCTTATGTATGCACGCAGTGAGATAGACGGGCGCTTGGATCATTATGCTTGGATAACCGACAATCGTGAAATAATTGCATTTCAAGGCGGTGTGCCACAGCTGGCCGATGCGCAGGTCACGACTGAGCCCTGGAAGGTCAATACTGACTTTGATGGTGACGCAACTCGTACATTTGATCTATACGGACTCACCGCCGATTGGGATTTGTCCTTCGCTACCCTGCGTTCAATCACGTCCTACCAGGAGTTTCAAAACGGCAAAGTTGACGATCGGGATTCGACCGATTTGTCCATCTTCTTAGCAGATGAATACGATGAAACACAGTCTCTTTCTCAAGAATTTAACCTCAGCGGTAACGCTGAGTCTGTTGACTGGCTTGTAGGGCTTTTCTATGCCGACGACGAAAACCAGCGCAATTCATACTTTGGCTTCCCGCAACCGGTTTTAGGTTTTCCAGCGCCAGCAGTATTGGAAAATATACGGCCTACTTACGATTCTACTTCCACTGCTGTATTCGTGGATGCTACTTGGAATATTACAGATAAAACCAGAATCAGTGGCGGTGTTCGTCGTACAGAGGATGAACTAGTTGACGCGCATACCAGTGAAATTTTCATTTATGTACCCGATAAACTCAGCGTAGGCGTGGCTTGTGATCAGCAGGAAAATCTCGACTGGTCAGCAACAACTTATAGAGCATCCGTTCAACATGACACATCAGATAACAGTAACATTTATGCGAATTACTCCGAAGGTTATAAAGCCGGTGGTGTCGTTCCATCTGAGTGCAGCGAACCCTATAACCCCGAATTTGTCGATGCTTTTGAAATAGGCTACAAAGGCAGTTTTGCGGGTGGTCGATCGAGCCTAAGTGCTGCACTTTTTTACTATGACTACACTGATTTTCAAGTCGCTCAGATTATTGGTTTAGCCAGCGCTACGGTTAACGCAGGCGATGCTGAGGTGACAGGAGCCGAGTTCGAGATGTCTACCGCTTTAAGTCAAAGTTGGCACCTCAACGGTTCTGTTACCTTGCTTGATACAGAGTATGGTGACTTTATCAATACCGATGGTATGCAGCCTCAGTTGGGCGCGCAGCAGTTGAAGGGGAATCGCTTAAATGGCTCTCCAAAAACCAGTGTAAACTTTGGCTTGGCTTATAATACCGCACTTTCTGTTGGTGGTTCGCTAACTTTACGGGGTGATGTAGCTTATCGTTCTAGAACTTACTTCCGCGAATTTAATGACAAAGACGACTCTCAGGAAGCCTATGCAGTGGTAAACCTCAATGCTGTCTGGGAAAGCGACGATTCACTATGGGGTGGCCGCCTGTTTGCCAAGAATCTCACGAATGAAGACTACGTTGTGGGGCTTGTGGGTTCGTCTGCCAATGGTGGGCGGATGGGTAGCTGGGGCGCTCCTCGCCAAGTGGGTGTGGAGCTAACTTACTGGTGGGCAAAATGAAACAAGATATCAAAGTTATAGTAAGTGATTCGCAACCCAATTCGAATCTTCCAGGGCGCTTAGGCAATCCTGATTTACAGCTGCGTAACGACCCTCGTGCCGAGCCTCGCCTAATTGAAGTGCTAGCAGCGTTCGGTATGGACGTGCAGCCTGAACCCGCTCCAGTTACAGCTGAGTCGACGTACCAGGACTGTCTTGCCTATTTCAAAGAGGTGGAGATAGGTTACGAAGCATTATATACACCGCTGCATCATGGTCTGCCGGATCTTGGTAATGTTCGGTCCACTGAGATTATTACAGGTGTCGATGGCAATGAGATTGCTCTTTACATCCATCGCCCATCAAAGGTCGAAAAAGACCTTCCCTGTGTTGTACATCTGCACGGTGGTGGCATGGTATTTTTAAAGGCGGCGGATGTGAATTATGTACGCTGGCGCGATGAGCTTTCAGTCAACGATATGGTGGTTATTGGCGTCGAGTTCCGCAACGGCGGCGGCGCACTTGGCAATCATCCCTATCCCGCAGGGCTCAACGACTGTGCCAGTGCAATTCGCTGGGTACATGCAAACAAGAAGGAATTGGGTGTTTCTCATATTGTTGTTTCCGGAGAATCGGGTGGCGGAAATCTCAGTTTGGCTGTGGCGCTGAAGGCGAAAAAAGAAGGTTGGCTTTCGGAAATTTCCGGGGTCTACGCCATGTGTCCTTACATCTCTGGGATGTATGCTAATCCGCCTTCCGATTTGGTCTCTATGCGAGAAAATGACGGTTACACCATTAACCTCTCGATGATGGGCGCTCTTGCTAAAGCCTACGACCCAGAGGGGGAAAACCATGAAAACCCGCTTGCCTGGCCTTATCACGCGAAACTCGATGTATTGGACGGGTTGCCACCACATACCATTTCCGTAAACGAGCTTGATCCCTTGCGAGACGAAGGTCTCGCGTATCATCACAAGCTTTTGGCCGCAGGTGTCTCTTCTGTCACTCGCACGGTCAAGGGTACTTGCCATGGGAGTGATTGCGTATCGCCAGCGGTGATGCCAGATGTGTATGCGGCTACAGTGGGCGATATTACCAAATTTACCCGATCTCTCGTTTAGTAGTTACGACGGATAACCAATCAATATTTTCCACTATCGACAGAGCACATACGAGACAGTTGAGGACAACACTATGAGTACACCAATGGATAATTCGGTCGCAAGTAATCAACCTGAACCGCTGACCAATTACAATACCTATACAGGTCACTTAGCACTGAGGGAGGCAATTTCGCGTGAAGCACCGAATCAAAGCGAGGATAGGCTAATTTATCTGGGAGAAAAAACAGGTTCGTGGGAAGCGCAGGAATGGGTGCGTCAATCCCACCAAACTCCTCCTCAGTTAGTGCAATACGATGTACGGGGGAGTCGTATTGATGAAGTGGTTTTCGATCAATCATGGCATAACTTGATGGCTATGGGATTTAAGTCACAAGCTCACTGTTTGGACTGGAACGATCCTTCTGCCGGGTCGAGTGTTGTTCGTGCCGGTATGTTTTATCTCTTGAATGAAACGGACCAATCGATTCTTTGCCCTATAGGCATGACCCACCATAGTCTACCGGCTTTGCAAGTTGATGACGCCCTTGGAGAAAAATGGCGGCCATTAGTCACCTCTAGCGATTATGATCCACGCAGTGTGCCTATCTCAGAAAAAACGAGTGCGATGATAGGCATGTCGTTGACGGAACAGATCGCGGGAACAGATTTGCGCAATCTGCAAACTGTGGCGATAAAAAGTGACGCCCCAGGCGAGTATTTATTGAGTGGCTTGAAATGGTTTTTTTCAGCCCCTCAAGTTGATGCGTCGATTGTTCTGGCAAAGACTGAAAAGGGCATAACCTGCTTTTTGATGCCAAGGTTTCGGCCTGATGGTACAAGAAACAGTATCTTTATTCGCAAGCTTAAAAATAAGGTAGGAGATAAGGCCAACGCCTCAAGTGAAGTTGAACTGGTAAATGCGTCGGCACAAATAATGGGGCAAGAGGGCAAGGGCCTGAACGTGATGTTTCGTATGATCAGTCATTCACGAGCGGATGCGGGATTGGCTTCTGGTGCGATGATGCATCACGCCACAAGCCAAGCATTACATTATGCCCGTCAGCGCCAGGTGTTCGGAAAATCACTAATATCAATGCCCTTGATGGAAAATGTGCTAGCGGATCTCGCGATTGAGACTGAGGCGGCCACAGTTCTGTCTATGCGTTTGGCACGCGACATGGATGAAGAAAAAAGAGGCGTCGGTAACGGGGCATTAACGCGCATTGGGGTGGCACTTAATAAATATTGGAGTAGCAAGCGGGCGACCAATGTAATTGCTGAGGCGATGGAAGTTTTTGGTGGCAACGGCTATACCGAAGATCACGCAATGGCGCGGCTTTATAGGCAGGCTCCGCTCAATAGTATTTGGGAGGGATCAGGCAATGTTATTTGCCTAGATGTTTTGCGAGCAATGCGCACAGATCCTGAATCATATACGGCATTGTTAAATGAAATAAAATTGGCAAAAGGTCATACAGCACAATTGGATGCACTCATTATTGAGCTGGAGGCTTGTCAGAAAAATATTCCTTCTCCAGTCGTTGCCCGTGTATTTGCACAAAAGTTATCAATTGCGATTCAGGCATCGCTATTGATTCGCCACGCCCCTGGTTATGTTTCCGATGCATTTTGTTGTTCGCGACTGGGTTCTCAATACACTGGTACGCTTGGTTCTTTACCCAGTAATATAAGAATGACTGATATTATTGATAGGGCTATGCCCTATAGCTAGACGTAGATTGTTCTTAGGCTTAAGCATGACAAATACTCTCAAGGAGCTAGGATTGATATGTGCAAACTCAAAAGGCTTGATGCCTCCTGTCAAGGAAGGATTTCACTACTGAGCGATCAGCAAGTTATAGAGCGTGTTTTTACCCATATAGACAATAAAACCACTGATCTAGGGGATACGGTCTGGACAGAGCCTGTGGCAAGCTATTTGTCTAAAGATCGTTTCGACTCCGAAATCGCACTTTTACGGGGTTTGCCCATTCCATTTTGTCCTTCTGCTATGCTGCCAGAGAACGGCTGCTACTTAGCGAGAAATGCGGCGGGCACACCGCTTTTGGTCGTTAGGGGTTATGATGGACAAATTCGGGCGTTTATTAACGGCTGCCGACATCGTGGAATGCCAGTTGCCAAAGATAGTGGGTGCGCGCGTGCCTTCGTCTGCCCATACCATGCTTGGACTTATGGACTTGATGGGAAACTTAGGAAAATTCCCGGGCACGCTGGCTTCCCAGGGGTTGAGTTGCAGGAAAACGGGCTGGTTGAAGTAGATGTTTTAGAAAAAGGCGGGCTGGTCTATGTTAATCAAGGAGGCCCTATCGACTCTTCAATGCTTGAAAATGTGCCCGACTTTTTTACATCTGAACAACAGTTTTTTGATCAAAGTGATTATACCGATAAGGCAAACTGGAAGTTACTCGCCGAAACCACCATGGAGGGATATCACATCAAGTCTCTCCACAAGCAAAGCTTCTATCCGTATGGGCTTGACAATATCACTATAGTGGAGAACTTTGGTTGCAATTCTCGGGTCATTTTCCCCTTTAGGCGTATTGAAAAACTTCGCGATATTGCGCCAGATGAACGACGTCTAGATGGTATGGTAACCTCGGTGTACCAGCTTTTTCCAAATGTTAATATTTCCATTCTGTCCAAGCATACAACCATGACCATCTTTGAACCGCTTAGCCCATCACGAACCAAAATGTTGATTTACCGAATGACAAACAAAAGCTCAGATGGCTTGGCAATTGATGTGGAAGAGGCAAAGCGAGACGCTGTTTTTGTCAAATCGGCGGGTTTTGATGAAGATCGTGAAGCGGCTTGTAGCATTCAAGGCACTCTGGGAAGCAATGCAAATCAGCACCTTACTTTCGGGCATTTTGAAAAAGCGATTGTGAATTTTCATAAAAGTCTCACGGATCACTTATCGTGCTCATAGGATTAGCGCGTTCATCTAATAGAGTAGGGACAGTGCTTGACGCACGATCACAAATTTTTGTCACCTTGCCAATTAACTTTTCGGCATGCTTTCATTCAAACCAAACTACCTATTGTGAGACTAAACAATGACAATAAACACCAGCGAAAATAACGGTTTAAAGATTACATTTGAAACTAATATTGTGAGAGTCACTCTCGCAAGACCAAAGCAGCTGAATGCACTCAATGACAGTATGCGCCGCACATTTTCTCAACTCCTAAATGAACTGATGGAACGACCGGATATTCGTTTGTTAGTCATTACTGGCGAAGGGAATTCGTTTTGTTCTGGTGCAGATCTTAAAACCACCTCTTACCCCAAAGTGGAAGGTGACTGGTCAACAAGGCGAAATAGAACGGCCACTTGGCAACATTTGCTTGAACAACTTGATCGTATTCCTCAAGTGACTATTGCCAGCATGCAAGGCCATGTTATTGGTGGCGGTGCTTTGTTAGCAACGGCTTGTGATTTTAGAATTATTGCCAAAGATGTGAAATTTCGTATCCCTGAGCTTAGCCTTGGTATTCCAAATGTATGGAACGGCACACCTTTATTGGCTAGAGAGGTCGGTTTACCAGTAACAAGAGACTGGGTTATGACGGCCAGAGAAGTGCAAGCAGACGAACTCTACCTAAGAGCCTGGGCGCAAAGGTTAGTTGACCTCGATTTGCTAAAAGACAGTACGCAAGCGCTTATCGAAGAGTTATTGAATATTCCGGCAGGACCCCTTGCTTTAACCCGATCAATGACATCAGCCATAGGCAAAAGCAAATCAGGCATGAATTTGGGATGGGCCGACGCCGATCTACAACAATGGGCTTTTACCGAAGAGGAGCATCAAGCTGAGGTTCGTAACTATACACAAAATCGTAAACGAGGCACTCAGGAAGGTTAAGTTCAAACAAAGGCCAACATGGCCCTAACATTTGTATAATAATGACATAGTGGTGGGCGATTCACATGCTACATGTCGAGAAGATACTTTGAAGAGCGATCTGTCTCTAGTGCCTTTTCAGTTTTAACCAAGACCGGCTTTTAACAGCGGTGTTGGAGATAGTACTGTCTGTAGAAATCGCTGCGTACCTTAGACTCCATGTTATTGTTGCGAGCCTGAAGGCAATGCTCCAAATGCATCAAGGTCCATAATTTGCGGTAAATTTTCTATAGACCCAGTGCCAAGAAACAGTTCCCATGGCTGCTGATACAGTGCATTGTACTCTTTTGTTGTAGTATCCAGTTCGATGCGCAAACTCTTGTTGATCATGCTGTCTGGCAGCAGTGGATCAAGAGCCAATATGCGTATCGCTTCCCCTCCTACCAGTATAGATTCCCTAAGCGCTTCTAGGCTTTTAAGGTTTTTCTGTCGTCGCATAGAGCTTTTAAGCCGTTTTACTCCACGGCGATACCCTTGTTCCAAAGCCGAGCGGTTCCAAAGCAGTGCTAAATTAAGCGCTAAGTCATCCGAGTAAAGTTCTTTCGGGGATGAATAGATGAGATCAGTTACGCCAGACATTGCCTCCACTAGCTCACTGATGCTTTCGCGCGATAACGCGAGGTTGTCTGGACGCACCAACATTCGATCTTCTACTACTTTAAAACCTAACCTGAGTCCTGTTTCGATTAAACTTTGCCAATCTGTTTTCCTTATTTTTAGTGGAGGATGAATGCATAACCATCGTTGATTCCACTCCTTAATTCTGTCTTCGCCTTTGCTCCAGTCATCAATCCAGTTGCGAACGGGATTATACGCTGTCGTAATCTGATAGAAACCTCTCTCATCCGCTTCAATAAAGCCTCGTGAGGCAAGCCGAGAGAGGGTAACTCTTACAGAGTTTTCACTTATATTGAACATACAAGCTACGTGAATAAGTTTTTTCACCGGCCAGGCAGTGGATTTAGTTGACCTTAAGAGATCTAACAATAGGTTTTTTGCCGTTATTTCTCTCAACTTCATGGGTTGCTCCGGTTAGAATTGGGCTTTGTCATTCAGGCTTTCTCTGTAGTTTAATTGGATGTCGCATGGCGGTTACTGGCCTGATAAGCCCAGATTTTCATCAGGCTTGAGTGATCACTCAAGCCAACAACTCTTAGATTCCTCCCAATTTCACGAGACTCAATTTTGTTAAATGGTTTTGTGCCATTGTAATACAAAATACAAGAGCAATTTTAATCTAGGCATACTTTTTTGTCTACTTCCCTATAGTACTGCAGCGTCAAGGTTGACACTGCCCATGTTTTTATCACATGGACAATGAACCTTTGCGCTCCGGTTTGCCAGCCTAAGTGTTAACCGAACTATTCGACGAATGACCGAATCGTCAGTTTAGCGAGCTGCGACATGTGAACTTCGTCAGGTCCATCTGCTATGCGACAATATCTGGCTGCGGTAAAAACAGTGGGGATGATGGTGTCTTGGCATACGCCCGCTCCACCAAATATTTGCATAGCGCGATCTGCTACAGCTTGACACATATTTGGTGCAACAATTTTTACCATTGAGATGTAGGGCATTGCGGCCTTGAGACCTTCATTGTCCATAATTTCCGCTGCTTTTAGCGTCAATAGACGGCATTGCTCAATATCGCAGCGGCTGCGCGCTATTTCATGTTGAACGCTGGTCTTCGCGCTTAATTTTTCGCCAAAGGCAACCCGTTGTTCTGCTCTTGCACACATCAATTCTAGGCAGCGCTGGGCTAACCCTACAAAAGTCATGGCGTATTGAAAGCGTCCTGGGCCGAGTCGGCCTTGGGCTATTTCAAAACCACAGCCTTCCCCTTTAAGAATATTACTAACGGGAATTCGCACATCTTCAAACAAGAGCTCGGCGTCTCCACCTGGTGAGTGGCTGCTACCAAATACGCGCAGCTCTCTTACCAGTGTTATTCCTGGCGTATTGCGGGGCACCAAAACAGTGGAATGCTGACGATGTTTCTGTGCCTCTGGATTCGACTTACCCATAACCAACATTATTTTACAGCGAGGATCCACCGCTCCAGAGGTCCACCATTTGCGACCATTGAGCACATATTCCTCTCCATCTCGTTTTATCTCCAGTTCCATATTAGTTGCATCGGATGACGCAACTTGAGGCTCAGTCATTGCGAATGAAGATCGAATATCGCCTGCAAGTAATGGCTCTAACCATTGATTTTGTTGCTCTTGTGTACCGTACTTTGCCAATACTTCCATATTGCCCCGATCTGGGGCACTGCAATTAAAGACCGGTTGAGCCCAGCTTACTCGACTCATCGTCTCGAACAAGGTAGCAATTTGAACATTGTTCAGCCCGGAGCTCCACGGCACATATTCTTCAGGTAAGAAGAGATTCCACAGACCCTCTGCCTTTGCTTTGTCACGCAGGCCATCGAACCATTCAGGCACTTTCCCACGATTATTTTGATCGAATGTAAAATTATCCCATTCTTGTTCACGTGGATAAATATGCTCCCGCATAAACTGTTCAAGACGTGCATTCAACTCTTGCACTTTTTTATCCTGATGGATCCCCATTCTGTTCTCCTACTGTAATTTTATTTTGTGCATGAACGTTAATTAAGCCGAAAAATTATTGATCAAAATGACGGGTACCTAAATTCGCAGCACTCAATGAGGCCTGAATCACTGCGACACTGTAAATAGGGAGTGTCAATCAATGAGACGATTCGAGGTGCGCCTGCCAAGTTTGAGTCAATTCAAATTAATTATTACATTATTTAAAATTAATATCTATATCTGTAATGTTTGGCGAGTGATTTAACGCCGAATAAGTGCTATTTGAGATTTTCTATTTATAGCCTTAACGCTATATAGCCTGCTAAAAATTGTTTAAAGAGACGCAATAAGGAGGAGGGGGATTGTTCATTCAGGTGCAGCGTATTTACAGCTGTTCTAAAAAAGCAGCATTTGTCACTCTAATCAAATGCTGAACAGGGATTTTGCCAAGCTTACTATTAGAAGTCTTAGCCAACGGGTAGCACTTTACTTTTAGTCAATACAGATGAAGTAGAGGTTATTATGGCTTGTCTTAAATTATTGATTAATGAAGATAGGGTGTCTGGTGCACGCCAGATAGTTGTTATAAACCCTCGTAATTAAAACCGTATTGATGCGATCGCTCTAAAATTAAACTAGCCTGCTATTTTTTGCCGTTATCTCAAAAAAAGGTTTATAAAGGCGAACCTTTAGATTAAAGCATGTTTGTTTTGCCATCGGCATAAAAAGTCACGCCATGTTGGGCTAATTGATATTGGTCTAGATAAGTGTGAATAGAGCCGAAGGTGGCCGTGGCAATTTTTCCTGGGTGGTCTTTCGTGGTGACCTCATCCATTAACATAGCGCCAAACAGCAACTTAAAACGACTGGTTCTGACTCGCTGAGCAGTATAATAGGCGCGGGTATTGGCTTTGAGTTTTTCGATGTCAGTTGATTGATAAATAGCGGCATTGAGCATGTCCAGTGTATGTTCAGTGCAATTTTGTAATTGGCTATTCATTGGGTTAGCAATCACAGAGTATTTGGGGTTATGCAACTCAGCATTTTTACCACTGGTGATTAATTCAATTAGTCGCGTTTGGATTTCTTCACTGGGAATAATAATCCCCGCTTTTAAGGTGTGTGCCCCCCAGAAAAAGTCCACGGGATAGTCTTGTACAAGCTGGCTCCTATTTGGCTTGCCAGCTCGCTGATATAGGTTGTGGATCGCATAACCCTGAGCAGTTTCACCATTTTTGAGTTGAATATCTGAATAGACTGCAATAGCGGTGTGGGTATAGTGAATACCTTTAGGTAACTCTTTTTCAGGCCTGCCAACACGAGCAATGATAAAGGCTCTTGCGCCTTTTGCTGCGGCATATTTCTCCACATCTTTGGCAAATTTTACAATTTTTTCGGGTTCGAGTGTGGATTGTTTGTTTGTCTCGCTACCCGCCCAGCTTGGGGCACAAAGTAATGCTAACAAGGTAAAGATAAGCTTAGTTTTCATAGGGTAATGCTCCTGTAACAGTGAAAGGCTGCCAATCTATATTGGCAGAATTGTTTGAATACTTGATTTAGTGATTTTGAATAAGGGTGTGTTTGTTGTGGATGACAAGGACTTTATTGGGGGCAGGATCTGCGGTAATAGTCGTCTCGGTGATAACTAAGGGACCATGATGTGCAGGTCTACTGGCTAAATCGCCAATAGATGTACCCGTTTTTACACTGGCAGCACCGGCGGTTAATGCCACGCTTCCTGCGACCATTAGGGGCACTGCTACCGCGGCACTGGCGACTTTGGCAGTGGATACTGCACCATGACTTACCGCTAACACTGAATGTTTACTGGCTTGGCCGCTATGGTGGGTTGAACCTTCAGCTTGTGCCGTAATAGTTGTAATACAAAGGGTGAATACCAAAGCAATAGTTGTAAATTTCATTGTGATTCCTTTTGGGTTATGCCGAAACGTTTTCGAAGCAAATCAACATTAGGCTTTAGTATTTAGTAGGTAAACACTCTCGTGTTTTGTATACTCCTTTGACACTTTTGGTATAGTTTAGTAATACTTTTTACGATTAATTGAGAAAATATATGAGTCAAATTAGTCAGGTGAGTCAGACTTTGAAGCAGTTATTACGGCAACAGCAGATCACTTACAAAGATATTGCCCTTAAACTAGACATGAGCGAAGCCAATATCAAACGGATTTTTTCCACTCAAAGTTTTACTTTGCAGCGCCTAGAGCAACTTTGTGACATTTTGCAGATGAGACTATCGGACTTATTTGCATTAACCGAAAAGCAAGTACAGCAAATTAGTCAATTAACGGCTGAGCAAGAAAATGAGTTGTTGGCTGACCCAAAGTTGTTATTAGTGGCAGTGTGTGTGCGTGATGCATGGAAGTTTGATGAGATCATTAATTATTACGACATAGATAAACATCAATGTATTCAGCTTTTGGCTCGGCTAGATAAACTTAAAATTATTGATTTATTGCCTAATAATCATTTTAAATCGCTAATTGCTCAAGACTTTAGGTGGATCCCTGGAGGCCCACTAGAAAAATTTATGGAGCAGGAGGTTATGGTGAAATTTATGGCGCCTAAACAAAATGAGCAGTGGCTGTTTCGTTTTTATTTGCGGGGACGTTATTCCCAATCATCTATTGAAATTATCCAACGCAAACTCAATCAATTAACCAAAGAAGCGGCAGTACTGAATCAAGAAGATGCAGATTTACCCTTAAACAAACGTCAACATATTGGTTTGCTAATGGCAATGCGACCCTGGGAACCGTCGTTATTTGAGAATATGCGTAAACAGAAGAGTATTTGAGATTACTCATACAACCTGAAGACCAATGTGTTTCAGGTTGTATGAGTGTACACAAAATGAAGTCTTATCTAGCAGTCCATCCACCGTCTATCACCAAAGCTTGGGCGGTGATATTTCTGGCTTCATTGGTGAGCAAAAACGCAGCGGTTGCTGCCAACTCATCTATTCCAATAAAAGCTTTTTTAGGCATAGGTGCCAACATAATGGTTTCTACTACCTCTTGTTCACTGATGCCATTTTCAATTGCTTGAGCCGCAATCTGATTTTCGACAAGTGGGGTTTTGACATAGGCTGGGCATAATGTGTTGACTGTCACATCACAATCACCTGTTTCTAGGGCGAGGGTTTTCGCAAAACCTAGTAATCCATGTTTTGCTGCGACATAGGCAGATTTAAAGGGTGATGCCACAACTGAATGCACTGAGCCTATATTGATAATGCGCCCATAATTTTGTTTGCGCATATTAGGCAGTAACGCTTGGCTAAGCATAGCAGGGGCCACTAACATAATATTGATTAACAGTTGCCATTTTTCAGGGGGAAAGTCCTCGAGTTTACTGACGTGTTGCACCCCTGCATTGTTGATTAATACATCGACTGTTAACGGCAGTAGATTGGTTGCTAGGTTAGCGACATCTTGTAAATTGGTGACATCGAGCTCAATGGCTGACGCAGCCATATCTTGATTGTGTAATTGTGTAACCGCCTTTGTGGCTGCCGTCAGATTGATATCCGCAATGATGATATGGTGGCCTAAGCTACCTAAGTGCTCGGCAATACCCAAACCAATACCACTTGCGCCACCTGTAATAAGTACATTTTTTTTAGACATGCCAGCTCTCCTAAATATCTAATTTTTGTTTTAAAGATTCAGCTATTTGTTTCACAGCTTTAATTTGCTGACCATTTTGTGTGGCGTAGTCGCTACCTGTATAACCCCACCAGTCCCAGCACCCTTGAGGATTTAATGGCATAAACATAGAGTTTTTAGTTTGTGGATAAAGTACAACCATATGGTTGTTGTCAGCCCAATTATTTAAACCATTGTTTTCTACAAACTGACGACCGACAGTCTGTTCATTTTGTTGACAGCCATGAAAACTAATGTGTAGTTGGCAACTTTCACCAGCCTCACAACTTTTAGGGATATACACAAATCCTTGCTCGGCAAGACTAGTGGCGGGCTCTCCACCTAATGTTTGTTGATTGATGTTGACGAGTTTTCCATTTGTTTGGGGACTTCGGGGTTGCAAATCTGAGAATAGAAAATTCAGCATGTTACCCGCAGCATCATAATCACAATTGCCTAAAAAAGGGGACTCAGACAGATCACATTGAGAACCTGCTGATAAGGTTGGGAAGTGATGAGCAAAGGGTTCATGATTCAGATATTGCACATTTTTGGATTCAATCCACATTAAATATTGTTCGTGTAAGGCATCAGACACCTTGGTTTCAATTTTGGCGTCTTTTGTGCCTCTAAATAACCATACTTTGCTGCTTTTAAGGTTCTCTAAGCGGGAAATTTGGTTTTGTTTTTCATATTCTTGTGCTTGAAATGTCAAGTTTTGGCTGGTGGCATCACTGCTTTTATTAACACATTGGGCAAGGGCGGTTTTGATACTGTTTTGGGCACAAAAATAAGGGCCAGCGGCAATGATACCCACTTTATCTACCCAATCAGAATGAGCGATGTGGAATTGATTGGCCATGTAGCCGCCACTCGACAATCCAGATACCGCAACTTTTGTTAGATCTAAATTGAGTTTTTTAGCAGTCACTTGACCACTGCTAATTAGTAAACCGCTTAGCAATAGAATTGTTATGTTTTTCATTTTAATACTCTTTAATGATTTGATTTATTGCTCGATAAATTCTTTGATTTTTTGTGCTTTTTGGCTGATACCAATCACACCATTTAGATGACCAGAATCACCTGCCAACTCTTCTAATTGACTTGTCTTACCTAAGTCTAAAAGTTGTTGATTTGCCTCGTGGCTCAAATAAGGCATAAGCAATAAATCATTTGATGAGGGTAAAAATAAGCTTTTGGCTTTAATTTTTTGCAAACCTTCAGCAAGGCTTTTGCCATGACCGGCAACAAACAATTGTGAGGCTCTTGCTAAGTATAATAGGTGGTTAGCATCTGACAGCTTAGCCCGGGCTTCAGCTCGACTTCTTAACCAGTTTGAAATGGCATAGCTACCATGGATGGAGTGCAGTGGCTCTGTTTGCAAGGTTTGATGATCCACCCCTTTCGTTTTGCCCACTAGGTTAAACGCTTCTGGGGTTAATGCGTCTTGGGTGATAAACATTAAGGCTGCAATTAATCCTTCAGTAGGGGCGGAGTGGCTATAATAATCGCCATTTCGCCAATTAGGATCGAGTCGAATAGGGATGGCCCAACGTTCTAATAAAACTGTAGTCCAGGCGTCACTTTGACCACTACCTATTACCGAGATCATCCTAGGCACCCAGTCTGGATAAGCGGATGCCCAGTCAATGGCTTGCATCGAACCCATAGAAGCACCAATCACGGCATGTAAGCGGTTGATACCTAAACTCTCAAGTACCAACTTTTGTACATTCACAAAGTCTCGGATAGTGACCACAGGGAAGTCCAAGCCATAGGGTTTGCTTGTATCAGGATTAATTGACGCTGGGCCTGTGGTGATAACATGAGGATCATTTGCCCCTAAATTAGCTAGGCTGTCGACACTAATGACATAAAATTTGTTGGTGTCTATGGCTTTGCCTGGACCAATCAACGCGTCCCAATAACCTGCTTGTGGATCGTCTTTAGAGTATTTACCTGCCGCATGAGAACTGGCCGAAAAGTAGTGAGTGACTAAGATGACATTGTCTTTTTCTGGAGTGAGTTTGCCATAACTCTCCCAACCAACAGCCACATTTTTAATGGTTTCACCATTAAAAGTTTTGAAGTTTTCCGTCTCAAATCGTTGTTTTACCACTATTAGCTCTGCTGCTGCAAAAGAGCTAAATAACAAGGTAATACACACCGCAAAATATCTGACGTGATGTAGTTTTAGTTGTTTCATTTCTGTGTATTTCTCGTAGATCGTTTATATAAAACTAAATAAAGCAATAGCTAATGCCACACCGCATAGAGGTACTACTACTGTTAGTGCGCCCAATGCCCAGTAGGCCTGTTGATGGGTTTCGTGACAGATTGCTCTGATCGTTGTGACGACGTAACCATTATGTGGTAACGAATCTAATGCTCCAGATGAAATAGAAACAATGCGATGTAATTCGTCTGGGTCGACTCCTTGCTCTAAATAACCTGGCGCCAGAAGAGGTAAGGCAATGACTTGACCACCGGACGCAGAGCCAGTTAAACCTGCAATCACACTAATCGCAATGGCCGCCCCAATTAATTCGTTACCTGGTATTTGTGCCATTACTTCAACTGCTGTTTGAAAAGCCACTGTTGATTTGGCAATGCTGCCAAAACCCACTACCGCTGCTGTATTACCTATCGCAATTAACGCCCCAGTGGTGCCAGCGGTGACGGCATTTTCTAAATGGTGAAAATACTTAAAATTAATGACCATTAAACATAACACTCCGCCACCTAGTGCCACTATTAAGGCTAGTTGCTGCAGTGAATCATGTAATAAAAATGATAAAACTAACACCACTAAAAGTGGAATAATTCCGGTTAAAGGGTGAGGGTAATCACGCTCTGGGATTTCCGGATCATGGCTGCGAGCTTCAAATTTCTCACCGTTAGCTATGGCTTTATTGATCATTTTTCGCATCCACCAAAAGCCAAAACTGGCCATAAATATGGCGACAACTAAGCTAACTTCCCATGCTGCAAAAGGCGAGGTACCTAAATATTTGATAGGGATCCAATTTTGAATTTCAGGAGAGCCTGCAGAGGTCATGGTAAAAGTAACAGAACCAAATGCCAATGCTGCAGGAATAAAGCGGCGTGGCAAATTGGCGTCTTTAAAGAGACTAAGTGCCATAGGGTAAACAGAAAAAGCCACCACAAACACACTGACTCCGCCGTAAGTGAGTACCGCACAGGCTAACACCACTGCCACAACGGCTTGTTGCCTACCTAATTTGCTGATGATCCATCTCGCTAACGAGTCAGCAGCTCCGGTATCTTCCATAAATTTGCCAAATAATGAACCCAGCAAAAACATAAAAAACCATGAGGCTATAAAACCTGAGAAACCTTGCATGTAACTAGTAACAAAGTTGATATCACCAATAAAAATGGGTAAACCACTTGTCAGTGCCACTATGAGTGCACAAAGAGGGGCGGCTATAAATAGATTCATGCCGCGAATAGTTAACACTATTAACAGCAATAACCCACCTATTAAGCCAATTAAACTAAGCATATTATTTGTTCCCTTAAAATTAAGTCTGTGACCGCAGACTAAGGGCTGTTGATTTTTCATATGTCATCGAGGATATATGAAAGATTAACAACCCCTTAGAAAGGATGATGCTAGTGTGTGGCAAAGTGTATTCGTTGCCCATAGTACTATGGTACTAAGGACATCAAGTCAGTTCTGGATTAATGTTACCTAGACCGCAGCAAATAGAAAAAAACTAAAAAACACAATCCAAGGACACATGATGAAAAATATAAACAACAAACAAGGTTTGGCTGCCACTAAACAAGTATTTAATCAATCTCTCTGCGCTATGGCGGTAGGAGCCGTATTACTTGCAAGTAGCACAGTACACGCTCAAGAAGTTGAAACTAAGAAAGGCCTTGAACGAATTGAGGTCACTGCCCGTAAAACAGTTGAAAGCTTGCAGGAAGTCCCTGTATCAATCACTTCGATTGGCGCAGTTGAACTAGATGAAAAAGGCATTTCGGTATTAACCGAAATTCAGCAATTTTCACCTAACACGACTTTACAGAACAGTCGTGGCACAAACTCAACCTTAACTGCGTTTATACGTGGAGTGGGGCAGCAGGATCCTCTTTGGGGTTATGAACCAGGTGTTGGGATCTATATTGATGATGTTTATGTGGCACGTCCGCAGGGTGCCGTATTTGATTTGTTAGACGTTGAGCGCATCGAAGTATTGCGCGGTCCTCAAGGTACCTTGTATGGAAAAAATACTGTTGGTGGTGCACTTAAGTACGTAACGAAACAAATGAGTGGGGACACTGAACTCAATGTCCAGGGTACTTTGGGTAGTTATAATCAGCGTGATCTAAAGGTGACAGGTCAATTTCCTATCATCGCAGACACTTTATATGTTGGATTTGGTTTAGCCGACTTATCTCGTGATGGATATGGAGAATATTTGCAATCAGCATTACCCAATCAGGATTTAGAAAACTACAACAAAGACCTAACGGCAGCACGTGTGACTATAGAATTTACTCCAAGTGATGATGTGTTTTTTCGATTGGCTTGGGATAAAACCACGGATGACTCTAATGCGAAAGGAGGTTACCGTTTATTACCTAGCCTGTTAACTGACGCGCCTGTACCAGACAGTGTCTTTGATTCTTACACCAGTTTGCCCACTGAAAACAAAGTTGAATTGGAAGGCATTAGTTTAACGGCTCGTTGGGATATAAGTGACGCACTCAGCCTCAAATATATTGGTTCTAAGCGCGAAAGTTACTCACCTACTAACATTGACTTTGATAATACGGCATTGGATATCTTTGATGTTCCAGCTATTTATGAAGACGAAAACAGCTCTCATGAAGTGCAGTTTAACTATGTAGGAGATGGTCTGTCACTCGTTGGTGGGGTTTACTATTATGATGGCGAGTCTTGTGGACAGTTTGAGGCGGTACTAGGATTTTTAGGACGTGCCGCGTTTAGTACACCAGGTTTAACTCGTGAGGTGAGTGGTTGTAATAACAGTGAAAGTACAGCAGTTTATGTGCAAGGCTCCTATGATATTACCGAGCAGTTATCATTAACCTTAGGCGCCCGTTATACCGATGAAGAAAAGCAAGCCACAGTAAACAATGGTTTAGTCTTTGACAATGTGTACCCAGAGTCTGGTTGGATACCTGGTTATGTTCGTCCAAGTGGTGACATAGTGCCACAAGTGTTAGGTAGTGACTCGAATGGAGATGGCGTTTTGGATGCTCCCTCTGTAGCAAGCTGGTCGCGCTTTACGCCTAGAGTAGGTCTAGAGTATCAAGTGGATCGTGACCTAATGTTTTTTGCTAGTTATTCCCAAGGCTTTAAATCAGGAACTTATAACCCTCGAGCAACAGTCAATGAGCCAGCTGCTAATCCTGAAATTGTTGATTCAATTGAAGTGGGAATGAAAAGTGACTGGTCAGATTCTTTACGTGTAAACCTCACTGCATTTTCTCTAGATCACAAAGATCGTCAGTATATTGGTGTGATACCAAGTGAAGATGAGACAGTGTTAAACCAATATTTAGCGAATGTGGCGGCGACATCAGGAACAGGAATCGAAGCTGAAATTAGCTATATTGCAACTGACAATCTCACAGTGGATATTGCAATAGGTACTTATGACGAAAAAATTGAAGAAAACAACGCGGTTCCTCCTTTATTAGGGATTTCAAATACCCCTGCATATACTTTTAATTTAGCGCTAAATTATGTGTTAGAAAGCGATATCGGCGACTTTACCTTTAATACTAATTATTATTACCGCGATGATTATCGTTTGTTTGAAGACAGTGATCTGCTTCAAGAAGAAGGTTACGGTATGCTCAATGCCAGCGTCAATTGGCAAAGTGATGGTGGCCAATGGTACGGTGGATTACACCTTAAAAACTTAACTGATGAAGAGTATTTAGTTGGCGGGTATAATTTTGCAGTAGATAACGGTGATGGTACCTACGCACCAGGATTGGGTGGTGATACCACGCTAATTGGTTATTATGGCGATCCAATGACTGTTAGCTTAACAGTTGGTTACAGATTCTAATTTGTTTTTAGAATACTAAGGCAGCTTCGGCTGCCTTTTTGTGTTTATGCATTGGCTTCACTCTAAAATAATCATACCCTTGTAACTTATTAGTTGTTTTCATCAGTAATTGTCTTTAAAGGTTATATTAATGCATGCGAAAGCCATAGTTGCAGATGATCACCCCTTATTTCGTAGTGCGTTAAAACATGCGGTGTTAAGTGTCTTAGGTGACAATATTTTAGAATCTGCCAGTTTTCAGGAAACCTTAGAGTTATTAAACATCCACCAAAATATCGAACTGGTATTTTTGGATTTAAACATGCCCGGCAATCAAGGGTTAATGGGGTTGACTGTACTGCGTAATAATTACCCAGATGTGTTAGTGGTGATTGTATCGGCAGAAGAACGTCCAGATATCATCAAAAAGGCCATAGATTTTGGTTCAAGTGGTTATATTCCTAAATCTACTCCTTTGCCTACTATCACCCAAGCAGTAGAACAAATTTTAGAAGGGCAAATATGGGTGCCTGAGGATATGCTCAACGATGTTAAACAGCTCAATAATTCCGAATACATTAGTTTTGCTTCGCGACTAGAAAAGTTGACTCCCCATCAACTTAGAGTGTTACAACTGATGGCAAACGGCTTATTAAATAAACAAATTGCCTACGAGTTACAAGTGAGTGAATCAACTATTAAACAACATGTTTCTGCGGTGCTTAATAAGCTAGGCTTTAATAACCGCACTCAGGCAGGAGTGATGTTCAAAAGTGTGATGAGTACAGTTGCAGGTGAGTAATTTAACTTATAGAAGCAGAAATCGACGATTTTTAATCAATGTATTCATTACAGGTAATAGAAGTTTTCTTACCCAAATTCACAGTGAACCTTGTTACTTTCTTAATAAGCCTTTAGTATCCAGCCGGCTTTTTCCAATAATTGGACGGATATGAAGTTTAGGACGCAAGTAAAATTAACATTTGTAGTGTGTTTTTTTTTATTGGTTAATACTGCAATTAGCGGCGAAAAAATTACTGTTGCTTTTGGTGAAGTATTGGCGCCATGGGTTATAGTCGACACTAATCAGGGGATCATTGTTGACTTGTTTGAAGCTGCAATGGCACCTTTAGGGTACGAAGTCGATCACTACTATTTACCTTACGCTCGTCGCACTAAGGCATATCAAGTCGGCGATGTTGATGTTGTCTCTGACATGAACTTAAACTCTATTGAGCAATATGATCTGCAAGGATACTTTTCTGATATTGCTTATTCATACGAAAACTTTGCCTTTAGCTTACATAAGAATAATTATCATTTTACTCAGTTAAATGATCTCAAAAATCACAGTTTACTTTCGTGGCAAGATGCTATTGTGCATTTAGGTAAAGAATACGCCATGATGGCAAGTAATAATCCGCGGTATTCAGAAACCTTTGATCAATCGATGCAGGTCAAAATGTTATTTTTAGAAAGATATGAAGTGATACAAATGGACGCTCATATTTTTGATTATTATCGCGCTCAATTGGCTAAATCGACAGAGATCTATACCAAAGTAAAAGTAGACCGTTTTGCTCTGCTTGGGGCCAGTCCAAATGGTTTTCTATTCAAATCTGAAAAACTCCGAAACGAATTTAATCAGCAATTAGCATGGTTAAAGTCCACAGGTGAATATCAAAAAATTATGCAGCGTTACAAGTAGTGTTATCTGAACTTTTGCACACTAAGGTAAAAAAAAGTAAACAGTAAAAGTAACAACGCTAATGTAGAGGGTACTTGGGAAATACAACAGTGAATAAGGTTTAGCAATAAAACTGCATAACAAAGGGGCCTCTGCCCACAAGCCCCTGGTGTTGTATAGTCACGCTCAATTCTTGTTAGATGCAGCCATTACCAGCTGATTTTTGCCTCGAGCTTTTGCTTGGTACAGAGCATCATCAGCGAATTTTAATAACTCGGCTGTATTGCTAGTGCGATTGAAGGTTAATTCGGCTAATCCAAAACTCGCAGTCATTACAATTGAATCTTGCTCAGATTTTAATCTTATCTGACTCATGCCATCACATAGTCTTTGACTGATTTCTTCGGCACTTTTGATATCGGTATTAGTCAGTACAATGACTATTTCTTCACCGCCATATCTTGCAATAAAGTCGTCTTTACGTAAATTAGCTTGCTGTAAATATTGTGCCACTCTTTTTAAACATTCATCTCCAACCTGATGCCCATAACTGTCATTAATTTTTTTAAAATTATCAATATCTATCATCAGTAGAGACAATTTTTCATTATTTTCCATGGCTTGTTTAAACTTCAATTCAAAATAACTATCAAATGTTTGGCGATTGAATAATCCTGTGAGGTGGTCAGTTTCTGATAACTCTTTTATGCGATCATGCTGAATTTTCAAATAGTGCGCTTTATCTTCCAGTTCCCTATTGCGAGCAGACAATTCCTGGGTTTTCTCTGCCACTTCTTGTTGCAAGTTATTGGTTAAATGTTCGGCCATATCTAGCGCAGATACAAACCTTAGAGAGTGATATTGAGTTTGTGCGAATAAAAACAAAAACAGAGTATATTCAGAAATATAAATATTATAGGCACTAGATAATGCAGCAATTACGTCATTTAACACCCCCGCAAACATTGCAAAGCCGCTGATAATCATCAAAGGGGAACGAAAAGATTCTACTTTTATCGATTGTATGACTAACCCAATAGCATAGACCGCAAATATCCCTAAAAGTACCTGATAGTAGATTAAATGATTTACAACTTCTTTTAACGGTATGAATAGCGTAACAATTACAACAGCCGCGACGACTAAGTAACCAAACTTAACTACTTGGTCAGAAAGCTTAGATGTGAAAAAACATGAAAAGAAGTGAATTGCTGCCACGGCGGGCCAAACGACAGTGATGTATTCTAATCTTAATAAAATATCAAAATTGGCTGGATCACCTAAAAGGTAATAAGCGTAATCTGTCGATACAGCAGCTCTTAATAAAACAGAAAAAGCAAACACAGCTAACAGCAATAAAACGCGTTCTTTGGGTCGAAACAAATAGAAAACGATATTTTGAAATACTACCAGCAAACCGATTGCAATTAGCGCTACTCGACTAGCCAAATCTGAAAGTAATAATTTATTAGCTTGCTCTAGTTCAGTGACTTCGAAGGCACCATACATGCCAGCTCGTTTATATAATTGCGCTGATAAGTAAATGACCAAGGTGCCTGAGTTGGCATTTTTAGGTAATAGCAATATATGTGTTTTAAAGCGCATTTGTTGCGCCTCATAGTTTTTTGAAATGATTCCTGATTGACCTAAATACTGCACTTCTCCAGAATCGCTAATCCACCATGCCTGCCAAGCGTCATTAACGTTGCGCATGCGAATTGCTGGCTCTTTGAATGTAAGCTGTAAATTATTGAGTTTGAGTGCATAGGTACCAAAGCGAGCTTCACTTAAGGTCTCTTCATCCACTAAAGTACTAACAAAATTAGGTAATTGTACAATTTTAAATTTGGATTCAGTGGCATTTATAGTTGCTAAGGGAGTCCATTCTCCCCAGTTTAACGCCCATTTTCCGGCAAGACTTGCCTTGCCATCTTTTAATTCTTTTTGCACATCGATACTAGGTATGGTTTCGGCAAATAATTCTGAGGAACTCAACATACCAATCACAAAACACATGATTAATGCGATGTACCTAGAAGATCTCAACATAATCTTTATTCCATTTTAAGATTGAACTGCATCGCATCTAAAAAGTTTTTATACATAAACATATCACAACAATAACATGGATAAAGTGAATAACACTCTAATTTAGTTACATAAAAGGATTAATTTCGTTTGTTAAATAATAAGGTACAAGGGTCTCAATCCATAGCTAATTAATGGGAAATCCTAGACTAGGAGAGCAAAAGAAAAGCGCTCTTTCGTACTTGGGAGTCTATAAATTCAAAATGGCAAAACAACTAGCTTTATTGGGCTACAGTCATGAAGATGGGGTACTAGTATTTGAGTCGCTCACTTTTGCTCTTTGGAACACGTCTATAAGGAAGTCAAAAGGCTTTTATGAGTGATAAAGGCGCAAATTAGATAACTAAATAGTTGACTAAAATGTGCAGCGAAGAGAAACCGATCCAACTGTGACGTGTTCGCTAATTAACGGTGTTGTTAGGTGTTAAACCAGCCTTAACTATTACACCACCAACTACTGCACTGCTTATAAATATTTCAAATTTGAAATATTTATAAAACTGTATGAATAAATCTATCACTGTAAATTCCAAGAATATGCCAAACACCTAGTGAGGTCGAAATAATTGGATTGTTATATTTTCGCACTATTTATCATGTGCTCTGTTCTAAGGCGATAACCCTCTTCCCACGCTACCAAAACTGCAAGTATCCCTGAGAAAAAAATGATACCCATAGACATCGGAAGAAAAGTTATAAGAGACATTGCGCCTATACTCTTTCCCATAAATGTTAAACAAAACATCACAATTGAAAAGATAAATACCAGCAACCCGATAATCGCCGTAGCCCTAGCAATCAAAAGTAAAAAGCCCAAATGTTTACTCTGGATATTCTTATAAGGTTTCATAATTCATCCTTGATGGTTAAGTTTGAGGAAAATATAACGCTTTTTATAAATGGCGCGCGTTTTTTGCGCGTCCAGTGGAGGCCGTTTTTTGGCCGCAATGATGTTTAATAAACTTGTATGGATAATACACCTACCCATTAACCCC
>TARA_R110000751_G_scaffold290156_5_pt1 | contig 92763 bp, 82 predicted proteins | sample TARA_R110000751 | Tara Oceans TARA_R110000751 (sample SAMEA4398001) | marine metagenome | biome: Polar Biome; feature: [MES] marine water layer (ENVO:01000295) within the mesopelagic zone...; material: water (ENVO:00002006), including particulate matter (ENVO:01000060) such... | reverse complement strand
GATACTTCTTGGTGTGGAAATGCCACCACTGATGTTGTTATTGCAGGAAATCCAACCAAATTAACGACGGGTGCGTTATGTGAAGGAATTGATTTTGCTAGTAATCGTATAGATGCTACTGGTTTTACTAAATTCCATATTGATTTTTATACGGATGAGACAAACATTGTAGGTAAAGTTTTTAATCTAAAATTAGTAGATTTTAATGGAGGTGCTGGAGAAGATGCATCAAGAACCATTCAAATTAATATTAATGATGGAACGAATCCAGGAGTTGTTGCAGGTACAGGAACCAATTGGGTTTCAGTAGATGTCGATATCGCCCCTTTTGATGACCTTGCGCAGATAGTTATCACTACCAACTTGAACAATGTTTGGTATAATAATCTATACTTGCACAAAGGTACTACAGCTAGTGTAGATGATGCAAATGCTGCTGTGTTTACTGCATATCCTAATCCAACTTCAAATAATTGGACAATTTCTGGTACTACTACCATGAACTCAGTTGCTATTTATGATATTATGGGTAAGCAAATCACTACAGTTGAAGCTAATGATACTGATGTAGTAATCAACACTACTAACATAGTTGCAGGTATGTACTTTGCTAAAATTGAAAGCGATAATGGCGTACAAACCATAAAGCTTATTAAAGAATAACTATTGGTTATTTGATTTAATTTAATAAGAGTTAAAAAGGCTGTCCGGAAGGACAGCCTTTTTTATTTTCCCTTCTTGAATAAAGATTCCATATTTATAAAACCCATATTTTTACATCAAAATTATAATTGACTATGATTCGTAAAGGCCTTTTTCTCTTAGTTTCTTTTATCTTTATTTGTAGTTGTACAAAGAAAGAAAAAGAACCCGTTGCAACAGATGTTCAAGAACGGATCGCCAATGATTTAATTCATGAAACAAGTCCTTACTTATTGGAACATGCATACAACCCTGTAAATTGGAAGGCGTGGAATTCAGAATCTTTAGAATTAGCAAAAGAGGAAAATAAGCTGGTGGTTATTTCCATAGGTTACTCTGCTTGTCATTGGTGTCATGTCATGGAAGAAGAAAGCTTTGAAAATGATTCTATTGCAGCTTTAATGAACGATAACTTTATCAGCATTAAAGTGGACCGAGAGGAGCGACCAGATGTGGATCAGATTTATATGGATGCGGTTCAATTAATGACAGGCAAGGGCGGTTGGCCGCTTAATTGTATTACCCTTCCAGATGGAAGACCTGTCTTTGGAGGTACTTATTTTACAAAATCTCAATGGACTAAAGTATTGGTTGAAATGTCGGATTTGTACAAGAAGGATCCAGAAAAAGTAATAGCCTACGCTGATAGATTAACAAAAGGCATGAAAAACAAGGACTTGATTACGGTTAACAAAGAAGCTGTTGCATTTAATACGGAGTCACTTGATGCTATAGTAAACTTGTGGAAGCCTTCCTTAGACCTTGTTAATGGAGGACAACAAGGTGCTCCAAAGTTCCCCATGCCTAATCAGTTGAACTTTTTACTTCGTTATAGTGTGCAGAACAATGATAATGAGCTGCAAAAACATGTAGTGAACTCCTTGATTAAAATGGCTAATGGTGGTATATACGACCAAGTAGGTGGCGGTTTTTCTAGGTATACTGTTGATGAAGAATGGCACATACCACATTTTGAAAAAATGCTGTACGATAATGCTCAGCTCGTTAGCCTTTATGCGGCTGCATATCAATTAACAGGAAATGAATACTTTAAAATAATTATAGAGGAAACATTAGACTTTGTTCATGTAGAGCTCACTCAGAAGGAAGGAGCCTTTTATTCATCCATAAATGCGGATAGTACAACCAATAGCGGTGGCCTAAAGGAAGGTGCCTTTTATATCTGGACTAAAAAACAGTTAGAAACTGCTATAGATTCAGAGTTGGAGCTATTTTATTCCTATTATAATATCAATGAAGCTAGGAAGTGGGAAGATGATACGTACATTTTATACAAAACAAAATCAGACGTAGTATTTTTAAAAGAATTCGGTTTAACTCAACAGGAATTAAATGTCTTGGTTCGTGATTGGAAGTCAAAACTAGATGCTTATAGAAAAGATAGAGAACGACCTTCTACTGATGATAAGGTACTCACGTCTTGGAACGCATTAATGCTTAAGGGTTACTTAGATGCTTATCGCGTTCTAGGGAACAAAGAATATTTAGACCGAGCAATTAAAAGTGCCGAGTTTATAAAAACGAAACAACTAAATAAGGACGGCTCGCTATTTCATAATTATAAAGATGGTAGAAGTACTATAGAAGGCTTTTCTGAAGATTATGCACACACGATTGATGCCTTTATCGCCTTATATCAGGTAACACTAGACGAAAAATGGCTAACTACGGCTAGTGATATTATGAAGTATTCCATGATCCATTTTTACGATAAAAACAGCGGTATGTTTTATTTTACTTCTGATCAACATACTAACTTGATCACTCGTAAAACAGAGGTTGTAGATAATGTCATCTCTTCGTCAAATTCTGTCCTAGCTACTAATTTATTCCAATTAGGGCATTACTATTCGAATAAAGAGTACTCTAAAATTTCAGAACGTATGCTGTCTAATATTCATAAGGATATGAAAACAACGCCTTCTGCTTATGCTAATTGGTTGAATTTATATTTAAACTATTCTAACCCTTACTATGAAGTAGCTATTTCTGGAAGTAAGGCTATGGAAAAAAGCAAGGAACTGCATTCTTATTACTTGCCTAATATATTAATTGCAGGTGCCACTGTTGATAGTGACTTATCTATTATGAAAAACAGATTTAATAAAGACAATACGTATATCTATGTATGTGTAGATGGTAGTTGTAAACTTCCTGTCACCGATACGAAAAGTGCGGTTGATCAGCTTTTAAAATAATTAATTCTAAAAAATCTTACCAGGATTCAAGATTCCTTTGGGATCCATAAAACTTTTAAGAGAACGCATCAAAGCAATTTCTTCTGGAGTACGACACAATTCTAAATAGGCTTTTTTATGGGTTCCTATTCCATGCTCAGCACTTACAGAACCGCCTATTTCTTGGAGTCCGTCGTAGATGCAATGGTCTATTTCTTTTTTGAGTGCTACACGGAGGTTTTCTTTTCCTATCATAAAATGAATGTTCCCATCTGCCACGTGACCAAAAGCGTAGATTTGTTGCACACCTTTAATCGCAGCTAGAGCTTTATATCTGGCAGCGATATAGGAACCTATTAATGGGATGGGCAAACTGATATCAAAATGCTGGTCGTGGGTCATAAAATCTACCATGTTATTGACATCTTCTCTGATTCTAAAAAACCACTCTACATCGCTAGGAGATTGCGCCATTACCGCATCTAGAATCATTTCATTTTCCAAGGCTTTTTCTAGTAAATCCTGGAATTCTGCTTGATCGTTAGTCGGATGACTCCCTAATGCTTCTGTCAGAACATAATACTGATAATCATAAGGTAAAGGCGGTTTTACCGCAGCACTGGTACTGGTCATTTGCTCGTAACTATTTTTCCAAATCAGTTCAAAGCCACTTAGCTTTCCAGCAAGATTGCTGTCCATAAATTTTAAAAAATCTACCACTTTATCATAGTCATTAAAACCTATGTACGCGGCGCTGCGACTTATAGGCGCTTCTTCTAGTTTTAGAATCGCCCGAGTAACTATTCCTAGGGTACCTTCACTACCTATAAACAATTGTTTGAGATCGTAACCACTATTATCTTTAATGATTTTTTTCATAGAAGAGATCACAGTTCCGTCGGGAAGAACAGCTTCAAGTCCTAAAATAAGCTGTCGGGTCATTCCGTATTTGAGAACACGTAATCCTCCGGCATTTGTTGAAATAACACCACCTATTTGCGCGCTACCTCTTGCTCCAAAGTTCAAAGGGAATAACAATCCTTTCTCATTTACCGCCTCATGTATGTGCTCCAGAATAACCCCTGCTTGCACAGTCATGGTTCTGCTTGCGGTATCGATCTCTTCTATTTTATTCAATCTTTCTGTAGAGATCACTACTTCGTTTCCAGTAGTTTCTGTGCTTCCCACTAGATTAGTGAGACCGCCGTGAACTACAACCGGAAATGCTTCTTGGAAACATATTTTCATGATCTCACTTACCTGCTCCGTGCTTTCTGGCAGGAGCACGCACAAGGCTTTAAGAGGCTCGTCCATATGCCATATATGATGGTACCTATGGGACAAGGCATTTTGCTCAAGTATTTGTTCTTCTTTAAGACAGTGAGAAAAGAACTCGTGTGCGATCATGGATAAAAAATATTGGATAATTACTACAGGTGTAAGCTAATCAATTATAGCTCAATTTTGTTTTGTTTTTTTTACCCTTCCCATAATTGTCCTCGATGTGGCTTCAAAGCATCCCTTACTGAAGGCATATGTTCTTCTTCTAGTGCGATAAAGGCGATGTGATGCCTGTCATTTATCGCTTCTACACCAGTGGCGATGGAAGCTACTTCTTCACTCGCTACAAAATCATCCAAGTGAATGAGGTGGTGTGCTGCTGTTCTAGCTGCATCTGGACCTTTAAAGTCCCAAATCAATTTTAATTTTCTCATGAATCGTTTCTAATAAAATTACCTTTGTTTTCTGCAAAGGTCTTGAAATCTTCCATATGTTGCAGTGTTTGCTGCTTAAATAATTTAGGTTGTGCTTTTGCAACTACTCTCATCATACCCGTAAACTTAAAAATACTGGTAGCATTCCATAAAGTAGTTGCTACTAATTGATTATTGATGCTTGTTTCGCTTTCGCGAAAGCGGTTACTCTGCTTATTAAGTACGCCACTAGTGCGGTAGGTAGCCTCCCATAAGTGAGGTAAGTCTACAACTGTGATTTGTTCCTTCATCGTAATGGTTGTTCCAGCAACTCTAATTTTCATTTCTCTAGTGCTATTTTCTTCTCCAGGATTTCCCGAAAGATCTCGAGAACTTACCAGTCCTTTTTGCCAATGTTTAAAATAACTTTGATTTTTAAACAATTCCATTACCTCATTAATAGGAAGTAAAATTTCAATAGAACACTCGCTTTTTATCATAATGGTTAAGTCGTTCAACCTGTTCTAAACTTAATTAGATTTAATAAAATAACAAGTGAAACACTGCGTTTTGAAAGGCAATGTTAAATAACTATTTTTGCTATCCTTGAAATGAAAGATATGATGTATATAAAATATAAAAAAAGCCTCCTAGGTATAGCGGTGTTGCTATTTTCTTTGGTATCCTACGCTCAAAAAATAGAAGACGCCACCTTTCTTACCATAGATGGGATGGACTATGATGCAGGGACTTTCATGAAATTTTATTTTAAGAATATAGATATCGTTCAAGACGAAGAACAAAAAGATATTGATAACTACCTGGATCTATATATTGACTACCGTTTAAAGTTACAGCAAGCTTATGAATTAGAGCTGGATAAAAAGGAAAGTCATATTAGAGATATTCAAAGTACTCGTTCTAGTCTGGCACAACCTTATTTAACAGATAATAAAGTGACAGCAAGCTTAGTTAAAGAGGGATATGAGCGAGGTTTGCAACAGGTAAGCGCGAGCCATATTCTAATTAAAATAAGTCGGGGAGCTTCTCCTTCAGATACTTTAATGGCCTGGAATAGGATCGAGGCTATTTATAAAGAACTTCAACAAGGTGCCGATTTTGGATCCCTTGCAAGAACTAAAAGTGAAGGTCCTAGTGCAGGTAACGAAGGAGGTTTAGGCTGGTTCGGTGCTTTTGTGATGGCTTATGAATTTGAGACAGTCGCCTACGAGACGCCAGTAGGTACCTTTTCAAAACCTATAAGAACAGATTTTGGATATCATATCGTTTATGTAAATGATAAAAGAGCAGATCCTGGAGAAGTGACCGTAGCGCACATCATGACTTTTGATAAACAAGAAGAGGGTGAGCAAACAGCAGCGAGCCGTATTCAAGAAATATACCAACAACTGGAGGAAGGAAGAAGTTTTGAGGAACTTGCTAGAGAATTCTCTGATGATGAAAATAGTGCTGCTCGCGGGGGAAGGCTCGATAAATTTGGTACTGGTGGAATAGACGAGACTTTTGCAAATGCTGCTTTTGAACTCCAAGAAAAAGGAGCGTATAGCAAGCCGGTAGAAACTAAGTATGGCTGGCATATCGTTCAACTACTGGAAAAGCATCCTCTAAAAACTTTTGACGAGTTGGAAAGGGAGCTTAGAGATAAAATTCAAAAGTCACCACGTTCTAGAAAGATTACTGAGGCGTTTACGGGTCAGCTTAAAAAACAATATCAAGTTCCTGGAAAATTAGTATTGCCTAAGGAAGTTTATGATCTCGTGAACGATAGTTTAATCTTGGAGAGAAAGTACGTTTTTGATAAGAATCAACCCGCAAACACCACCGAGCTTTTTAAAATTAGAGAAACCAACTATACCATCGCTAACTTTCTTTCTTACGTAGAGCAAAAGCAATTAAAGGAATTCACTTTTTACGCTAATAAAAAAGAAAAGTTAGACGCCTTTTATGAGGCTTTTGTAACGGAGAAAATTATTTCTTACTACGATTCTAATTTAGAGAGAGATAACGAAGACTTTAGATTCTTATACAATGAATTTAAAGAAGGCTTCTTAGTGTTTGACCTAATTGAAACACAAATATGGAATAAAGCAGATAATGATTCGGTGGGGCAGCAGGATTATTACAATCGCTATAAAGGCAAGTATACATGGAAACGCAGGTTAGATATTGACCTTACGCAAAGTACATCAGAAGAAGTGGCTCTTGAAGTTAGAAAAATGTTGCAACAAGGAATCGCCACAGATTCTATAAAAGCCCGTCTTAATGTTGATAATAAAACTAAAGTGATGATTTCTTCTGGAATAGTAGAAGACACATACCATAGATTGCCGGATGATTTTGAAGTGCAATTAGGAGTTTCTAAAGTACATCATGATGATGGAGATAGTTTTTATAAAGTCATACAAGTAAATGAAATCATAGAGCCATCTGTTAAAAACATAGAAGAATCAAGAGGTAGGGTCATTAATGATTACAAACAAGAGCTAGAAAAAAACTGGATAGAGGATCTTAGAAAAGGTCATCAAATAGAAATTCATAGAAAGGTGTTCCAAAAAGTAAAAGCTCAAATAAAAACACAACTTGATTAAAAAGACCCTATTTATAACGCTTTTCATTTCCTTAGTCTCTTGTGGGTATTTTACAAAAGAGACCCCGCCAGATACTGTGGTAACTTTAGGTGCGCATTATTTGGATAAAGATGATATCGCGCGACTTTTACCACAGGGGTATACACTACAAGACAGCACTCAAATTGTAGATGCATATATAAATAAGTGGGCAACAGATCATTTGTTAATGGATAATGCAATCGATAATATTTCACAAGACAGACAGGTGCAACTGGATCAATTGATTGAAAATTATCAAATAGAATTATACGCCCAAGAATACCTGGGAGAATTAACCAAGCAAAATCTAGACACACTCATCTCAGAAAAGGCAATTCTAGCTTTCTATGAAAAACGCAAAGAGGACTTTAAATTAAATGAAGATTTGGTTCAGTTTAGGTTCGTTCAACTAGATCCTCTTAACACTGATTTGCAAAAAATAACAAAGTGGTTCAATAAAGGCGACGTAAATTCGTTGAAGAAAGTAGACAGCCTTAGGCTATCTTATCGTAATTATTTTTTAAACGATAGCATCTGGATAAAAAAGAGTGCCCTTTTTGACGCTATGGACGTGATCAACGTAGCAAATGAAAAGTTATATATAAAAGAGAATAAAACGTGGAAGCTAGAAGATAGTCTTGGCGTATATTTGGTGCGATTTAATAAGGTGCTTAAACGCGGGGATCGCGCGCCTTTATCCTATGTAAAACCTACTGTAAAACAGGTGTTGCTCAACAGGAGTAAACTTGCTTATATTAAAAAATTAGAAAAAGATTTATTAAATGACGCTATTAACAGTGATAAACTTCAAATCAATAACTAAATACCTGGCCATTATTACTGTTTTCGTTTTCGCGAAAGCGGTAACTGCACAAACTGCAGTAGAGCAAGATGTTGTAGCTTTAGATAACAAGAATGTACAAGAAACGCTGGCCGCAATGGACAGTGTGAAACCCCGTACAAAAACCCGATTTCTTATAGAAGGAGTGGCTGGAGTCATCGGTGATTATGTCATCTTAGGGTCCGATATCGTAACTGCAAAAGCTCAAGCAAAGAGAGAAGCAGGTATATCTGATATCTCCAGCTGTGAATTGATGGAAAGCTTGCTTTCAGAAAAAATGTATGCACATCATGCCATTCAAGACAGTATCACCATAGGTGATCGAGAAATAGAAGGTAGAACAGAAGGTCAAATTCAATATTTTAAGAATGCCCTTCAAACTAACGATGATCAAAAGATCGCAGACTTTTATAAAAAGGAGAATATTGCACAGGTGAGAGAAGCTTTAAATCGTGTCAATCGTGACGGACTACTAGCCCAGCGTATGCAAGAACGTATTACCGAGCAGGTAGAAATCACTCCAGAGGAGGTTCGTGAATTTTATAAATCCATACCAGAGAAAGATTTACCACTTTTTAATACAGAGGTAGAAATGGCTCAAATTGTGGTAATACCAGAGCCAGAAAAGGAAGAAGTAAATCTGGTAATTAATAAATTAGCAGGATATAGAGCAGACGTTATTGATAACGGTGCTGATTTTGCAGCAAAAGCAACGCTTTATTCTGACGATACAGGCACGGAGCGTCAAGGTGGGGTTTTATCGCTTAAGAGGAATGACCCATTTGTAAAAGAATTTAAGGATCAAGCTTTTTCACTCCAAGAGGGTGAAATCAGTGAGCCTTTTGAAACCATGTTTGGTTGGCATATTCTTTATGTAGAGAAAATACGTGGACAAATTAGAGATGTGAGACACATTTTATTAAAGCCCTATATTTCTGTAGCACAAGTTGAAAATTCAAAGGCAGAGTTAAACGCTATGCGAGATCGCATTATCCTAAATGAGATCAGTTTTGGAGATGCTGCAAAAGAAATTAGTGATGAAGAAAAGACAGCTCAAAATGGTGGTAAAATCATCAATCCTAACACAGGAACTGGTAGAATAGAAGTTACCAGATTAGAATCTGATATGGCTTCTACCTTACAATTTCTTGAAAAGGGAGACCTCAGTGGTGTTATAGAAGAAACGGACCCTCGCATGGGATCAACAAACTTTAAAGTAGTTTATATTATTGATAAAATTCCAGATCATAAAGCAAATTATGCCAATGATTATTTGAAAATCAAAGATTTAGCCTTGAAGGATAAGCAAGTAAAGGCTATCAATAAGTGGCGTAATGAAAAAATTACCGATACTTATATCAAGATAGGAGCAGAATACAAAGACTGCGATATTCTTAATACCTGGAATTAATTCTCATAAAACCATCCCTTCATGTCAGATGTAGCTGCGATAGATCACTTGGTAAAAAAACACCAGGAGCTTAAAAAAGAAATTGCCAAAGTAATAATAGGACAGGACAATGTCATCAATGAGATATTGATTGCGGTTTTCTCTGGGGGTCATGCGCTTCTTGTAGGAGTTCCAGGACTGGCAAAAACTTTAATGGTAAACACTATATCGCAAGCTTTAGGATTAAACTTTAAACGCATTCAATTTACCCCAGATTTGATGCCTAGTGATATTGTAGGTAGTGAAATTTTGGATGAGAATAGGACTTTTAAATTTCTAAAGGGACCTGTTTTTTCCAACATCATTCTTGCAGACGAGATCAACCGTACACCGCCTAAAACTCAGGCGGCACTTCTAGAAGCCATGCAGGAGAAATCAGTAACTGTAGCGGGTCACAATTATAAATTAGATGCTCCCTACTTTGTACTAGCAACTCAAAACCCAATTGAGCAGGAAGGAACCTATCCTTTGCCGGAGGCACAGTTGGATAGATTTATGTTTTCTATCAATTTACAATATCCCTCTTTTCAAGAAGAGGTAGATGTGGTAAAAGCAACTACTGGAGATCATAAGCCAGTGGTAAATGCGTTATTTACAGCCCAAGAAATTGTGGACTTTCAGCAATTAGTAAGACGTATTCCAGTCGCAGATAATGTGATTGAATATGCGGTTACTTTGGTTGGTAAGACACGACCTAAAAGCGATGCAGCACCAGAGATTGTAAAAGAATACTTAGATTGGGGCGCCGGTCCTCGAGCTTCACAGAATCTTATTTTAGCAGCAAAAACGCACGCAGCCGTTAATGGTAAATACAGTCCAGATATTGAGGATGTAAAAGCCGTTGCGACAAGTATTTTAAGGCATAGAATCATAAAAAATTACAAAGCAGAGGCCGAAGGTCATACCGAAGAAAGTATCATTGATCGACTGCTGTAGAAAAGAACCCTTAGTTTTGATATACTCCTACCTTTAATCGTTTCCAGACAAAACTGGAAAGAATCGAGCTTTCGTTATGTATGGAGAACGTTTAAATTGATCTTACATAAATTTGGCTTAGACTATACTCTCATCTAATAGTTTTTTAAATCTCTATTTCCGAGCACCTGTTTTCTGTAATGACAGAAAGTGTTTATCTTATATTTAATCGTTCCTCCCAATGTATCATGTGGTTTAGGTCTTTTTTGATACAGAAAATACCATTATAGATATTTCTAATCACGCTTTCGCGAAAGCGGAAACATTACCATCGTTATCGTTAATTGTAGAACTGATAATATAAACAGGGTGAAATTATCAAATTGACAAAATAAGAACCTTGGACAGCTTATTATTTTAAGAATGTCTAAACAACTGTGGTAGCGCGGTGAGACTTTCATTTTACGTAGCATTTTTGTAACTTCGCGTTCCTAAAAAAATTGATTAATTAAATTTAGATATATGGCTTTTGATATAGATATGATTAAAAAGGTGTATGCTGAGATGCCAGCGCGCGTGAATAAAGCACGTGAAACTACTGGTAAACCACTTACACTTGCTGAGAAGATTTTGTATTCTCATCTTTGGGATGGTGTCCCTGGTAAACCCTTTACTAGAGGAAAAGATTATGTTGATTTTGCCCCAGATCGTATCGCATGTCAAGATGCTACGGCTCAAATGGCTTTGCTACAATTTATGCAAGCTGGAAAAGATAAAGTTGCTGTGCCTACAACGGTACATTGTGATCACTTGATCCAAGCTAAAAATGGAGCGTCTATGGACCTTCAAAGCGCATTGAATACTTCTAACGAAGTGTTCAACTTTTTAGAATCAGTATCTGATAAGTATGGAATTGGTTTCTGGAAACCTGGTGCCGGTATTATTCACCAAGTAGTTCTTGAGAATTATGCATTCCCTGGAGGAATGATGATAGGAACAGATTCTCACACCGTAAACGCAGGAGGACTAGGAATGGTTGCCATAGGAGTAGGTGGAGCAGATGCTGTTGATGTTATGGCAGGAATGGCATGGGAATTAAAATTCCCTAAATTGATAGGGGTGAAACTTACCGGTAAATTATCTGGATGGACAGCGCCTAAAGATGTCATTCTTAAAGTGGCTGAAATTCTTACTGTTAAAGGAGGAACTGGAGCTATTGTAGAATACTTCGGAGAAGGAGCAATGAATCTTTCCTGTACAGGAAAAGGAACTATTTGTAACATGGGAGCTGAGATAGGAGCAACGACTTCTACTTTTGGTTATGACGATTCTATGGAGCGTTACTTACGTGCTACAGATAGAGCTGATATTTCAGATGCAGCAAATGAAGTCAGAGAGCATCTTACAGGAGATGCTGAGGTGTATGCTAATCCAGAGCAGTACTTTGATCAAGTAATTGAGATCAATTTAGATACCCTAATGCCACAAATTAATGGACCATTTACTCCAGACCTTGCGACAGAATTGGGTGCCATGAATGAAAAGGCGACTAAAAATGGATGGCCACTTAAAGTGGAATGGGGACTTATAGGTTCTTGTACCAACTCTTCCTATGAAGATTTATCACGCGCGAGCTCTATCGCCCAACAAGCCATTGATAAAAAGTTAAAAACTAAAGCAGAATTTGGTATCAACCCAGGTTCAGAAAAAGTGCGTTACACCACCGAGCGTGACGGAATCTTAGGCATATTTGAAAAATTAGACGCTAAAATATTTACAAACGCTTGCGGACCATGTATAGGTCAGTGGGCGCGTTATAGCGATCCTAAAAATGCTCCTAAAAACTCCATCATTCACTCGTTCAATAGAAACTTTGCAAAACGTGCCGATGGTAACCCTAACACTCACGCCTTTGTAGCTTCACCAGAAATGGTTGCCGCAATTGCGATTGCAGGACGTCTGGACTTTAATCCTATCACTGATACATTGATCAATGAAGACGGAGAAGAAGTGATGCTAGATGAGCCTACAGGATGGGAATTGCCTCCTAAAGGTTTTGAAGTAAAAGATGACGGTTACTTAGCGCCGCAAGAAGATGGAAGTGGTGTAGTAATTAAAGTGGATGAAGATTCAGAACGCATTCAATTATTAGAGCCATTTACACCTATAGGTACGGATATTTCTAAAGCAAAATTGTTGATCAAAGCATTTGGTAAATGTACCACCGATCATATTTCTATGGCAGGGCCTTGGTTGCGTTACAGAGGTCACTTAGATAATATTTCTAACAACTGTTTGATAGGTGCAGTAAATGCGTACAACAAGCAAACCAATTTGGTAAAAAGTCAGTTAGATGGTGAATATGATGCTGTGCCGGCAACGGCCAGAGCTTATAAAGCTGCTGGGATTCCTTCTATTGTTGTAGGAGATCATAATTATGGGGAAGGTTCTTCTAGAGAGCATGCTGCCATGGAGCCACGTTTCTTAGGTGTAGTTGCTGTGATTGTGAAATCATTTGCACGTATTCATGAGACCAACTTGAAGAAACAAGGGATGTTAGGACTTACGTTTGCAAACGAGGAAGACTATGACTTGATCCAAGAAGATGATACCTTTAACTTTGTAGATTTAGCCTCTTTCTCTCCAGATAAGCCACTTACGATCGAAGCTACTCATGCAGACGGTTCTATGGAAACGATTATGGCAAACCATACCTATAATGCTGCTCAAATCGGCTGGTTCCATAAAGGAAGTGCCTTGAATAAAATTAAAGAAGAAAACGCCGCTTAATAAAGCGTTTTCATTATATTAAAAAGCCTCTTAAGAAATTAAGAGGCTTTTTTTATGGGTTGGGTTTTCGCTTGCGCGAAAGCGAGGACTATATAATCCTTTTTTAAGATTTTAGTCTTTTATCAGCTCTTCTAAATTTCTTGTAAAAGGATATTCCAAATAGAGCTAATTGAACGAGAGCTACTAAAAACAGCAGTTCATAAGTTGATTTCTCTCCTCCACTAAGAACAAAGTATACAGCTAGGAATAAAAAGATCTTTGAAATGACCAGATATCTAAAAGGGGATCGTATAAATGTATAAATCTTGCTCATGTTTCATTTTTTACTACTGCAATATAGAAATTTGATCTGATATTTCTAAAACTTTATTTATACGTTGGTCCTGAAGCTAGTATTGTTTTTCATAAGTTTTCAGTTATCAATAATCTGTCAGTCTTATCTGTGTTTCTCCATAAACGCTGTGGAGTTTTTAATGGGTGGCATTTCTGAGCTCGTCAGATCATGGCGACTATTTTCACTGGAAAAAAGTAAGAGAGTTAGTAGTAATGAAGTATATTTCATAAGAATTGGTTGGATGCTTTTTTACAACAATAATTTAACCATTTTAATTGCAGTGCGATCTATCTTTGTTTCATGTCTCAACAAATTACAACCCTCACATTTTTCAAATATCCCAGCCTCCAACAAAAGCTTTGGGCTTTTGGAATGATGCAATTTGCTCATGCACCTTTAAAGAAAGTAAAAGGATTAGAGTTTTACAAGCTTTTAGGTTCGGGTAAAAAGAATTTTGATCCCCTACCAGACTGGGGTGTTTATGGTTTGTTGCAAGTTTGGGATAATGAAGCAAGTGCAAAGGACTTTTTTGCAGAGGCTAAGCTCTATAAACGTTATGTAAACCACAGTGCACAACAGCTTACTTTTTACCTCAAAAGCATCAAAGCTCATGGACAGTGGTCCAAGCAAAATCCATTTGAATCTAGTGACTTATTAGATGAGAATAATGAGATGATTGCTGTTATTACTAGAGCTACGATTAAGCTTAGAATGCTTAAGAAGTTCTGGGATTACGTGCCTATTTCTCAAAAGGATCTCGTAGATAATCCCAGTTTATTGTTTACCGCTGGAGTAGGAGAGCGACCAGTGACACAAATGGCCACTTTCAGTTTGTGGGAAGATGCAAGGGCTTTAAAAAAGTTTGCTTATCGCAGTCAGAATCATCGCCACGCGGTGCAACAAACACAAGCCTTGCAGTGGTATAAGGAAGAGATGTTTACCAGATTTCAACCTTTTAAAATTACAGGTCAGTGGAGTGGGTTTGAAATTCCACCATCTTTAATAAGTAACGAACAATAGATTTGGAAGAGCATAAAGAAAAAAAATTCAATGACTTTGGTTTAGCTGAGAAGTCAGAATCTGATGGGTACCGAGCGGTCAATAAAGACGGTTCTTTTAATATCACTAAAACGAACGTTCCTTTTTTTGAAAGACTCAACTTCTTTCATAATCTGGTTACGATGAGTTGGTTCCATTTTTTCGTTTCTATTTTAATAGGATATTTTATAGTTAATTTTCTGTTTGCAGGTATCTACATGTGGATCGGTGTAGAAAACCTGACAGGAACTTATGGCATCACCAACTTAGAACAATTTACAGAAACCTTTTTCTTCAGTGCTCAAACAATTACAACCTTAGGCTACGGTCGCGTAGCACCTATAGGACTTGCAGCAAATATAGTTGCAGCGATAGAATCCATGCTAGGATTGTTGACCTTTGCACTGGCTACAGGTTTGCTTTATGGTAGGTTTTCAAAATCACGCACCAAAATAAAATACAGTGATATAGGTGTTATTGCTCCATACTTAAATGGCAACGGCTTTATGATACGGGTGGTGAACCCACAGAATAATGAATTGCTAGAGGTCAATGCAGATTTAAGTGTCTCCTTTAGAAAGGAAGGATCACAGCATAGAGAATTCCACAATTTAAAACTAGAAAGAAACAAGGTGTTTTTCTTTCCATCAGTCTGGACAATTGTGCATCCTATTGATGAGATGAGTCCGCTTTATAAAATGACAGAAAAGGAATTTGAAGAAAGAAACGTTGAGTTCATTGTGATGCTCAAAGCATTTGATGAATCTTCTTCTCAAACGCTGTACTCTAGATCTTCGTACAGGGCAGAAGAAATAGTTTGGGGGGCTAAATTTACGTACCTCGGGCAACATAAAGATGGAAAGCTGCATATAGACGTCAGTGGCTTGAATACCTATGATCAACGAGATTTACAGTAAGAATTTTTAGAAAAGCCTTTTAAAAAAGGCACTCAAAAATGGTTTTGAGGTCATAGGAAGCATGATGCTTAACTCTTGTACAAAACTTGTTTCTTCATCTAGAAAAGCAAATATCCTTTTGATCTTATTCTTCTTGTAAAGGGTGTGAAACACTCGAGCACCCCGGTCGTTATCGCCATGCAGTACGTCTAACATGATCTCATCATAAAAGCGAAATTTCTTAGAGATCATTCCGTGATTTATATCTCGATCTGAAAGAATATTGTCGACCAATTGAGCGGCTTTTTTCTCACTCATTTTAAAACTATAACCTGTAGAAGGTTTTACCCAGCCGCCAGCAGTTCCAATTTTAAAAATATTTTTTTTATGGTGTTGTTCAAACTTATAGGTGCTCATAGGGATGATACCTTGCTCGGTTTTCTCAACACTATAATTCTCTATTTTTAAAAAATCGCTGATGTATTCTTTTAGATACCTGTCGTAGGTTTCATCGCTTACCACATCTTTAGAGAAGTAGGTAAACTCTACCAGTGCTTCTGTTTTTGAATAGGGTAAAATATAAGTAAAACTCGTGGTTCCTATATCTCTTAAACGGTAATCCATCATCACAAATTCTTCGGGATTAAAAACCGGTTGTTCTGTTTTGATGACCCAACCTTTAAAATGTTGTAGTAAGGTGATGGCCTGTGTGTCTGTAAAAAAGGCTTTGTCGATTCGGCTGTCCAATACCAAGTCTGCAGTAATTCTCGAGTGATCGCATTCTATTTGTTGCACCTTATTTCCGTACACCTTCTGTACTTTCTCTTCTAAGAGTTGGAAGTTAGGGTGTTCTTGTAATTTCGCTTTCGCGAAAGCGATAAAATCACGGCTCTCAATGGTCTTATAAACATATCCATCAAGATCCAGATGTATAAAATCATGAGGCATGATAAAGCTGCCTTTATCCCAGCTGTGAGAGATCAAATGATCCCAGAGACCTTTACCTTGCTCCCAATACGACCAAGTTTTTTCCAAAGAATTTGCCTTAAAGTCATCGATGACGACCACTTTAAGATCGGTTTTACGACGCAATAATTCTTGCACCACATGACTGCCAGCGCAGCCCATACCTATAATCGCTATATCGTAATGATGATCCATAGACTAATTGCAAAAAATAGTTGAACGCCATATAGATGATAAGAAATAAGCTTATTACCTCGGAGTTTAAATTGAAGTGAAACGGCATGAAGTGCCCCCGCAATAATGAACCAGCAAAGATAGTTGAACCAGCCTGCGCCGCCCTCAAAATGCCAGAAACCTGCAAAATCACAAATTTGTTCTAGAAAATAATCAACACCTACCATTAAGGCAGCTCCTGTGGCAATGATGGCGATGGGAGACTTGAAAATGCTTTTGGCAATTACATGAGTAGTAAAGGTGAGCAGGGCCCAGTTCACCCCTATGAGTAGTGGAATGCCATCTAATTTAGGGCCAAAGTTTTTACCGTAATAATAATCGCCAAAAAGACTCCCTGTATGCACACCTATCCATTCGACCCCTATTCCTGTGATCATAAATGCCATAAATAAAAGCAGTTTATTACGAGAATCAATTTTAAAAAAGAAGATCAAAAAGAACAGCAAATACATGATGGTAAATGGCGACTTAGGAAGAAAGAAATCTTCATACCCAATCGCAATTCCTATCAATGCTGCTAGGTGCAAAACCCATAAAAAAACAATGGCTATTCTCATAGAGCTGTTTTTAAAATAAGGTCAGAAGTGATTTGAGCACTTAATAAACACAAAGGGATTCCTCCCCCAGGATGCACTGAACCACCCACATGATACAAGTTTTTAATTTTATTATTGAAATTAGGATGTCTTAAAAATGCTGCAAATTTATTATTGCTCGCTGCCCCGTAAAGGGCACCTCTATAAGAGCTAGTATTGAATTCAATCCCCTGAGGGGTAAGGATATATTCTGTTTTAATATGATCTGTAATGTCTACGTGTAGGCATTTTTTAATTTTCTGGACAATGCGCTCTTTTGATTGGGTAACCATCTTTTCCCAGTCTTGTCCATAATCACCAGGCGCGTTGATCATCACAAACCAATTTTCATGACCTTTAGGCGCGTCTTCTGGAGATTCTTTGCTCGTTATATTGATGTAAACGGTAGGGTCTTCAGAGAACGTCTTGTGTTGAAAAATATGCTCAAATTCAGCTGCGTAATGCTCAGAGAATAGAATGTTGTGTAATTCTAAATCAGGAAAAGTGCTGTCAATTCCCCAATAGAAAATTAGTGCACTACTGGAGCGTTCTTGTTCCAGTGTTTTTTCTGGAGCTTTAACGTCACGGATTAATTTTTTATAAGTCGGGTAAATATCCATATTGGATACGACTAGATCTGTTTTATAAGAACCATTTTCGGTAGTGACAGCAGTAACTTTTTTCTTGTGGTGATGGATTTGGGTGACGCTTTCGCGAAAGCGGAACTCGATTCCAACTTCTTGTGCGAGTTCAAATAGGGATTGTGAAATACGGTGCATACCCCCATGCGGATAATAGGTGCCTAAACCAAGCTCAAGATGTGGTATCATACTCATAATACCTGGTGTTTGATAAGGCGATGAGCCGTTATAGGTGGCGTATCTATTAAAGAGTTGGGTGAGCTTCGGATTTTTAAAAACCTGATTCTCTTCATCTAAAGTATTTGATATTCCTAAAAAAGGGGCATTGATTAAAGCTTTTACCGTATCCAGGGACAGGTAAGTAGCAACTTTATGCAGTGATTTTTCTAGGAAAAGACTTTTGGTAAGTTGGTACTTTTTCTTGCTCTTGCAGAGATAAGTTTCAATGGTGTTTTGATCTTCAGAAAAAGTCTTTGCTGCTGTTTCTACAAATTTTTGATTATCTGTACTCGCTTTAAAAACAGTACCGTCTTCCCAAAAATAGTGACAAGCTGTTTGCTTAGTTTTATAAGAAAAAGGAACTTTTGAATTAGGGAATAAGTCTAATAGGTCATCGATAAGATGTGGAAGAGTGAATAAAGAGGGTCCCAAGTCAAATCGGTAGCCGCCTTGTCGTATGGCGTGTAATTTACCACCAGCATAGTCATTCTTTTCAAACACCTGTACTTTAAAACCTTGTTTATGAAGTCTCAAAGCCGTGGCGAGTCCACCTATTCCAGCGCCTATAACGATGGCTGTTTTCATAATTTATTTGAAATACTTGAAAGGAACTACCAGCATACCGAAGTTTTCGCCGTCTGCTTTTCCTATGTGTTTATGGTGCATTTTGTGAGCACGTCTTACGCCTCTTGCATATTTATTGTCTGCTTTGCGCAACCATTTAAAGCGTTGGTGTATAAAGACATCATGCACCACAAAATAGGCGATACCATAGGCTAAGATCCCTGCGCTCATAGGTAATGCCCACCATAAATCTAACTCACTATGAGCCACTTTAAGTGCTATACTGATCACCGCATAAAAGACAAAAAACCAGTCATTTTTTTCAAACCAACTGTCGTGTTTTTTATGATGATGGTCTTCATGAAGATTCCATAAAAAACCATGCATAACATATCTGTGCATCCACCAAGCATTAAATTCCATAATGGAAAATGTGCCTATAAATATTACTGTCCACAATACTATATCCATGTTTTAGATCAAATTGAGCCTGTAAGTTACGTATCCTTTAGAAAGAAGGAAAATTTTCTCATAATTAGGAACACGTATTCTTGTGTTTCTTATTTCTTTAGAAGGGGTGCGTTCTAATCTAGTAAGCAATCTTCTATAATAGGTATAAGCGGTATAAACCCCTAATTTAGCTTCTATAGGTAGTCGTTGAATACCTCGTAAACCTGCATCAAAATCTTCTTTTATTTCTGCAATTAATCGAGCTTTATCTTCTTCACTCAGATCGTGAAGATCTGTGTTAGGAAAGTAGCTTCTTTCCAGCGTGTCAAGATCTGCTTTAAGGTCCCGTAAGAAATTCACTTTCTGAAAAGCGCTTCCAAGGCGCATGGCGTCATCTTTAAGGTCATTATAGAGTTCCATATTCCCTTTTACAAAAACCTTTAAGGACATCAAACCTACAACATCTGCACTGCCATAAATATAATTTCTATATTCTTCATCTGTCAAGTAAACAGACTTGTCTAAATCTAAGCGCATGCTATGCATAAACGCTCCATACATATCTGGAGTGATGTCATATTTGTTTACCGTTTCTTGAAATGAGTTTAAGATAGGGTTAAGGCTTATTTTTTCCTCTACAGCGCTTAAAAGATCTTTTTCAAATCTATCGAGTAAGCTGCGTTTATCAAAGTTGTGAAAGGTGTCCACGATCTCATCTGCAAATCTTACAAAGCCATAAATATTATGAATATCCTGCCTGATTGTAGGTCCCAGCATTTTGCTCGCAAGTGAAAAAGAGGTGCTGTAATTCTGAGTAACAGTCTTACTACAATCTCTAGAGACTTTATCAAATAAGCTTTTCATTATTGATCGTGTTTGTTAATAAGTTCAGCAGCTAGTTTTCCAGAGATGAGTGATGGGGGTACTCCTGGTCCTGGAACGGTTAACTGACCCGTGAAATAAAGATTTCTAACTTTGCGACTTCTTAAATTAGGTCTAAGAAATGCCGTCTGTAATAAAGTATTTGCCATACCGTACGCATTTCCTTTATAGCTGTTGTATTCTGAAATAAAATCATTCACACAAAATGACTCCTTAAAGATAATATGATCTGAGACATTTTGCTCTGTTCTCAATTCAAATCTTTTAATGATTTTATCAAAGTATTTTTCTCGTAGCTCTGGGGTGTCCTCTAAATCAGGTGCTAAAGGAATCAAGAAAAATCCGTTTTCACAACCTTCAGGTGCTGTTGATGCATCTGTTAAGGAAGTGAAATTTGCGTAAAACAAAGGTTCTTCAGGCCATTTTGGATCTTCATAAATCTCATTGGCATGCTTTGTAAAATCGGTATCAAAAAACAAGTTGTGATGATCTATGTTTTTTAATTTTTTATCAAAGCCTACATAGAATATCAAGGAGCTAGGGGCAAAGGTTTTCTTTTCCCAATAGCTTTCAGAGTACTGTCGATAATTTTGAGGGAGTAAAGTCTCAGAATGATGGTAGTCTGCTCCAGACAATACTATAGGATAAAGATGTTTCTGACCACCTGTCATAATTCCTTCCACACGTCCATTGTCATCTACTAAAATTTCATCGATAGGGCTATTTGTTTTTATGACTACACCTAACTCTTCAGCAAGTTTCTTCATCGCGATGATCACCTCATACATTCCACCTTTAGGATGCCATGTTCCTAAGCCAAAATCTGCATAGTTCATGAAGTTATAAAAGCTTGGAGTTTTTTGAGGAGTTGCTCCTAAAAACAGCACTGGAAACTCAAGAATACTTATCAATTTAGGGTTGGTAAATTTTCTCCTAACATCTTTAGAGACGTTACCTATAAAAGCACCTACCTTTTTTGCTGTCTGAGGTGTAATCAATTCTAAAGGAGATTCACCAGGTCGGTATACGAGGTTTTTGATGGCAATCTCATAGTTTTCCTCAGCTTTGGACATGAATTGCTGTAAAGGTTTGGAACTTCCTTTTTCTACCTTTTCAAAAGTAGCTTTGATATCTTCGAGGTTATCTGGAATTTCAATTTTTTCATCCTCAAAAACTACCGAATAAGCAGGGCTTAGTTTATCCAATTGATAATAGTCAGAAGGTTTTTTATTAAAGTCTTCAAAAAAACGTTCAAAGATATCAGGCATCCAGTACCAAGAGGGGCCTATATCAAAGGTAAAACCATCTTTTACAAGTCTTCTTGCTCTTCCACCTACGGTGTCATTTTTTTCATAAATACTCACTTCATGCCCTGACTGTGCTAAATAGCAGGCAGCAGCTAATGAAGAAAATCCAGATCCTATTACGGCTACTTTACTCATGCTTCAACTAATTCAGGTATTTTTTCTATTACTTCTGAGATCCCTCTAAAAACAGTTTGATTTTTTGAAAGATCTTTAGGTTTAATTTTCTGTGCAAGATGTCCTAAGATCCATAATTCTATATCATCATTTTCAGCAACCTTATGGTTAAACTTTCTTAAAAATGAAGGAAGTTCCTTTTCTGTAGGTTTTACGGTGATATAGGTAATGTAGGTTGGTGTAACGCCTTGGTTCTTAAAGAACGGAAGGGCTTCTAGAACCATGCTTGCTCCTAAGTAAACGGTTTTATAGCCCTTGCTTAGTAATTCATAATTTAAAAATAAAAGTCCAAGATCATGCATCTCATTTTCAGGGAGAAATAAAACGTAAATCTTGTCGGTATGAGTCACTTCTTGATACTGCACCTTTTCCAGATTTACTAAAACTTTTTGTTTGATCAAATGACTGATAAAATGTTCGTGTGCTATGTTTATGGTTTTTGATTGCCATAAGTAACCTAATTCCTCTAAAAACGGAATAAATAGATCATAAAAAACACCTGAAAAACCAACTTCTTTTAAGACAGAGTCATAAACGCGTTGAAACATAAACTGATCAAAGTTAATCATGGCAAGTTTCAATTCTTGAACAGCGTGATCGTTTTTATTATTTCTGATGGCAAGATTGCGTACCTGTGTTTCTATTTCATCGGTAGTTAAACTGGCGATGGTTGATATTTTTATGCCCGCATTTTTTAAATAGCTGACATTTAATATTTTACATAAAGAAGAAAGGTCGTAAGATCTGATGTTCGTATCTGTTCTATCTGGTTCCAAAAGGTCGTACCTTTTTTCCCAAATTCTGATAGTATGAGATTTGATACCACTAAGGTTCTCAAGATCTTTGATACTAAACTTACTTTTTATCAAAATATATTTGTTTACTTATTACGCTGTAAAGTTAAACAAATTATTCAGAAAGGTTTGAGTTTGATATTTTATTAACTTAAAGAAGATGGATTGGTCTGGAATAAAAAAAATCAGACCTAAAGTCTGATTTAAAAAGTACCTGGAATGGGACTTGAACCCACACGTACAAAGTACACACGGCCCTCAACCGTGCCTGTCTACCAATTTCAGCACCCAGGTAAATAAAAAAGTCCTTAAAAATAAGGACTTTTTTTGAATAAAAAGTGATCTGGCTGGGGCTCGAACCCAGGACCCTCTCCTTAAAAGGGAGATGCTCTGCCAACTGAGCTACCAGATCTTTTTGCGTTAGCGGCTGCAAATATAGTGCTTAAGATTAGGAGCAACCTAATTTAAATTAGATTAATTTTATAAAATAATATTTACTACAAAAAAGAGAATAAAAATGGCGTTTAAAATTGTTTTATTAGGTTATATGGGTTCTGGCAAAACCACTGTGGGAAAGGAACTTGCAAGAATACTATCTGTTCCATTTGTAGATTTAGATACTGAAATTGAAAAGTCAGAAAATAAAAGTGTTTCTCAAATTTTTGATGAGCGTGGTGCTATTTATTTTAGAAAAAAAGAAAAATTAGTTCTGGAAGAGGTGTTGAGCTCTGAAAAAAATACGGTTTTATCTTTAGGAGGTGGAACCCCCTGTTACTTTGAATCTATGAATTATCTCAACAATATGGACGAAGTTTATACTATTTATTTAGATGTTTCTATCCCTGTCTTAGTGAAGCGTTTATTACCAGAAAAATCCCAACGTCCTATCTTAAACGAGATCGCTTCAGAGCAAGAATTATTGGAATTTATTGGGAAGCATCTTTTTGAAAGACGGCCTTATTATCATCAAGCAAAACAAATTTTAAAGGTTGCTGATGAAACGGTAGAGGAGCAAGCTAGAAAGATAGTGGCACTCTTATTTTAAAGCCACACGATAAGGCTTCTGATCTAATTGCACCTCAATGTGCTCTTCCATGGTAGTAGACAAGGAAATCCCTTTAAAATCAGCTTTAACTGGATATTTTTTATGATTTCTATTGACTAATACAGCGGTTTTTAATCGGTCTAAGGGAACGTCTAAAAAGTGCTTTACGGCATAAATCAATGTGGTACCGCTATTCAATACATCATCACAAAGGATCACGCCACAATTTTTGTACTCCTCTGGTTTGAGATTTGTTATTACAGGCTCTAATGGGTTTGTTTTATTAATGGTGACCTTGCACAGTACTATTTCAGAAGAAATGATGTTGGATAGCGCCTTTTTCAACTCTTTAGCAAAGGTATATCCTCCATTTGCGATTCCAGCGAGTATGATACGATCATCTTTTAAGTAAACTTCAGCAATTTGATATGCTATTCTTCTTATTTTATGCTGTACCTGATTGTGATCTAGAATTTGATTTTCAGTCATTTTTTTTCATCTTTATAATAAGTTCTTTTCCCTGTCTAGCTTCTTCAGAAATTAGACATCTATCTAAATTTATGATGTCAAACTTTTTTTGAAACAGGTTCGTATATTCCTTTTTAGTTGCCGGATAAGGCGGTTCATTTGTTTTGGATTCAAAATCAAATAATACCCCTTCTATACATCCATTTTTCTTTAATAATTCATGGCATTTATTAATGTAGCTTTCGCGAAAGCGAGATTCTAATGCACAAAAGAACGTCTGTTCTAAAATAAGATCATAACTCCCCTCGTGTTTAAAAAAATCATTTTGAACAATAGCAATAGCGTCAGTATTTTTCAACCTTTCTTTTAATTGCAATAGGGGCTGCAAGGCGATGTCCAGAACGGTGATGTTGCTAAAACCCTTTTCAATCAAATACTCTGCTTCATAAGCATTCCCTGCTCCGGGAATTAAAATATGCAATTCTTTATTTTCAATTTTATCCACGATACTTTTAAGAGGTTTAGAGGCGCGCCCTAAATCCCAACCTGTAATATGATCTACATATCTTTTTTGCCAGTAATTTTGATCGTGTTTCATTCTTCTTCTTCCTGATTAAGTATACCAGTTAAATCACGGCGATCTTTCTTTGTAGGTCTTCCTTCCCCTTTTATCCTGTAGTAATCTTGATTGAGTGCGATAAGTTTTTTTGCATCAAAATTCTCCTTAGGAGTTCGATCCATGCGGTATAGATCAACAATTTTATTCCCCACACGACCGCTTGGTAAATCAATAACCTCCACTTTATAATCGATCTGGTCCTTGCGCAATTCAATGAGGTCGCCAGGAAACACATCCCTGGAAGGTTTAACGATAGAATTATCTATACGTACACGACCTTTTTTTGCGGCCTCGGTCGCCTTGCTTCTAGTCTTGTAGTAGCGCACACTCCATAAAAATTTATCTACTCGCATAAGATCCTTTGTTATTAAACGTTATCACAACACCACAAAAATAGTGGAAAATACTATCTTTGACTGCTTTAAAAAATGATGATGAAAAAAATTAAATATTTATTCTCTTTTCTTATTACTGGAATTGTTCTGACTTCCTGTGGGAACGACGATGACAACCGAATTGTGATAAGAGACAGAGGTGAAGTCTACACGGAAGATCTTGTCAAATTACAAGATTATCTAAATACTCACTTTTATAACTATGAAGAGTTTGCTGCAAATCCTGCCGGTGCTGATTTTGAAATAGCATTTGATACCATTGCAGATGTAAATGCTGGTAAAACACCACTCGCAAGTCAAGTGGTTTCTAAAGTACTGAATAGAGATGGAATAGATTATACCTATTATACTTTAAATGTACGTCAAGGTGGTGGGGTTGCACGGCCTACTTTTGCTGATAGCACTCTTGTTTCTTACGAAGGAAGATTACTCGACAACACTGTTTTTGATAGTTCAACCAATTCATTTTGGTTTGATTTACCTAATGTTGTCGATGGTTTTACGGCTGGAATTATTGAGCTCAATGAAGCTGCCAGTATCATATCTAACGGAGATGGAACCCTTTCTTATACCGATTCTGGGATAGGAGCTGTTTTTATGCCATCGGGATTAGCTTATTTCAATCGTATTCAAAATACTATACCACAGTACTCACCATTAATTTTTACCTATCAATTGAGAAAAGTAAAAACTACAGATCACGATAATGATGGTATCCTCTCAAAGTTTGAAGATTTAGACGGTGATCAAGACGTAAGGTCTCCAGAAGATAGAGATAATACAGATAATGATATTGTCAATGGGGGTTATAACTACATTGATGCTGACGACGATGGTGACGGCGTACCTACATTATTTGAAAATCCAGACCCTAATGGAGATGGTGACCCTAGCGATGCAGAAGATCTCGATGGCGATGGTATTCCTGGATATCTAGACGCTAATGAAGTGAATATAGACCTTGATAATGATGGTATTCAAAACCGATTTGAACAACCAGACCCTAACAATAACGGTAACCCTGGAGATGCTCGTGATACGGATAACGACGGTATACCAGATTATCTAGATGACGATGACGACGGTGATGGTATTCCTACTTCACAAGAAAATGCGGACCCTAATAATAACGGTAATCCTGTAGATGCCCTCGATACTGATGGCGATGGTATACCAGATTACCTAGATGCCGACTCATAAAGCTGCAACAGAAATTTATAAAAATGGAGTTTTCATACTAAGAGAACTCCATTTTTTTTTGCGCCCTCAATTTGTGTTTTTTGCAAAATAAATTTCTGATTTAACACAAAATAAAAATGTATTGATCTTATAAGTTGGAGTAATTAAATCTATTAGTTATGAAAGCGATGATCATTAGAGTATTGTTGATAAGCTCTTTAGTTTCTGTAAGAGCACAAAACCACAACTAATATCAGACCTATTTAGATTTCGTAAATGCGGACTCTTAACAGCAAGAGCCTTCTTATTTAAAATTAGGAGTAGGTTATTGTTGCCCAAAGGAAACTTATCCCACTTTACAGGCAACTTCCCGTTTATTTGAACTGGCTTTAGTGATTCCAGACACCAAGAGGTATAAAGCCTTTGAATTGTTTATACAGCTCGCAGTGTCCGAACACTATTTTTTTCATTTTAACAGATGGTATGGATCAATTTGATGTAGAAGATACTTCTGGAGTAAAGGCTTATCTCCAACTCCATAAGTATGTTTATAAAAAATCAAAAGGGAGATTATGTTTGGGAATTTCTTTGGAACTGCTTCCTTTTTTTAGATCCATTAGAAAACCACCGAGCAGAGGTCTTAGATGATGACAGTAGCCATTCTGTTCTAGTAGCTCCAGGATTGTCTTACCACAATACATTAAATAACAGCTCTATGTTGCAACTATCTCTAGAGGTCCAGTATACTCTGTTTAAAATGCAATAAAGGCCATTAGGAGGCATTTAAGCTCCTTGAACGTACGTCCTAAAATAGGATACCGATTTTAAAATAAGCACAAAAAAAGTCCTCGTTTTTAAATGAGGACTTTGTAATAAAATAGTACTGTACTATTTTCTTTTGATTACTTTTTCAGCTTTTAGTGTGATGTTTTCTGCATTCAGACCGTATTTCTCAAGTAATTGTGCAGGTGTTCCACTTTCTCCAAAGGTGTCATTAGTCGCCACAAATTCTTGTGGTGTAGGACTGTTAAGAGATAAAGTTCTGGCAACGCTTTCACCTAATCCACCTAAGAAGTTATGTTCTTCAGCAGTTACAACGCAACCTGTCTTTTTAGCAGATTTGATAATCGCCTCTTCATCTAGAGGCTTGATGGTGTGAATATTAATCACTTCTGCACTGATTCCTTTTTCATTTAGAGCTTTAGCAGCTTCTAGTGCTTCCCAAACCAAGTGTCCAGTAGCAATAATAGTAACATCAGTTCCTTCTTGAAGTACTACTGCTTTTCCTATCTTAAACTCGCCATTCTCTGGGGTAAAGTTAGCTACTTTAGGACGTCCAAATCTTAAGTAAACAGGGCCGTGATGTTCAGCAATAGCAAGTGTTGCTGCTTTGGTTTGATTGTAATCACAGGTGTTAATTACTGTCATTCCTGGAAGCATTTTCATCAATCCAATATCTTCAAGGATTTGATGAGTTGCACCGTCTTCTCCAAGTGTTAACCCAGAGTGAGAAGCACAAATTTTTACATTTTTATCAGAATAAGCAATACTCTGTCTGATTTGATCGTAAACACGACCTGTAGAGAAGTTAGCAAATGTTCCTGTAAAAGGAATTTTACCACCTATAGTCATACCTGCAGCCATTCCCATCATATTAGCTTCTGCTATTCCTACTTGAAAGAAACGTTCTGGGTGATTGTTTGCAAAAGCGTTCATTTTGAGTGATCCGGTAAGATCTGCACAAAGCGCTACTACATTTTTATTTTTTTGTCCTAGTTCTGTAAGTCCATCACCGAATCCGGATCTGGTGTCTTTACTTCCTGTATTTTCGTAAATTTTCATATCTAAAATCTGCTGGGCAGATGCTCTTTAAGTTAATAGTCGCCTAAGGTTTCTGGATTTTGTTTCAATGCTTCAGCCAGTTGCTCGTCATTAGGAGCAATACCATGCCATGCATGAGATCCCATCATAAAGTCTACTCCATTACCCATTTCTGTGTGTAAAAGAATACAAATAGGTAGTCCTTTGCCCGTAAAGGAAAGCGCTTCTTTTAAGCCTGCGAGAACAGCGTCTACATCATTCCCTTTTGAAACAGTAATGACCTTCCACCCGAAAGCTTCAAACTTATTTCTTAAATCTCCTAGAGCGAGAACCTGTTCGGTACTTCCGTCTATTTGCTGACCGTTTACATCAATAGTAGAAATCAAATTATCTACTTTGTTTGCGGCCGCATACATTGCTGCTTCCCAGATTTGACCTTCTTGAAGCTCTCCGTCACCATGTAAAGTGAAGACTGTTTTACCATCTCCATTTAATTTCTTTACCGCAGCTGCTCCTATAGCAACACTCATTCCTTGGCCCAAAGAACCACTTGCGATACGCACACCTGGTAGTCCATCGTGGGTAGTAGGATGGCCTTGTAACCTGGAGTTTAATTTTCTGAATGTGCTTAATTCTTCTACTGGAAAATAACCAGATCGAGCTAAAACGCTGTAGAAAACAGGGGAAATATGACCGTTAGAAAGAAAAAATAAATCTTCATTTTTTCCATCCATGTCAAAGCTAGGATTGTGGTCCATCACCTCGTTATACAAGGTTACTAGAAATTCTGCACAACCTAGCGATCCACCTGGGTGTCCACTGCTTACTGCGTGTACTTGTCTAACGATATCGCGACGTACTTGCGTTACTAAATCTTTTAAGTGCTGTGTATCAGCCATTTTGGAGTTTTTAAATGATCCACCAAAAGTAGGCTTAATGAGGCTTAAGAAGAATTTTTCTTAAAGCCAGTTATTAACGATATCATGTGTTTTGTGAACAAATGCAGGCTGTTTCCAAAGTAAAAACTAAAGTAAGCTTGTTTTAAAGGCTGTTGGGTATCTCGCTTTCGCGAAAGCGGAACCTTTCAAAATTTGATCCCTATTATTTTTACTATTCAATCATTACCTATTTGTTCCCCTGTTCTTGACAACAAATTCAATTTCATATAAGTATCTTTGCCCCTCATGAAATTTGATTTACTACAAAGCGATTCACAGAGTCAAGCGAGAGCTGGAGTGATACACACAGACCACGGGAAAATAGAAACTCCTATTTTTATGCCAGTAGGTACCATAGGTACTGTAAAGGGAGTACACCAGCGGGAGTTGGAAGAAGAGGTGAATCCAGATATTATACTGGGAAACACCTACCATTTATACCTGCGACCAGGTACCGATATTTTAGAAAAAGCCGGAGGCCTTCATAAATTCATGAATTGGGATCGACCTATCTTAACTGATTCTGGTGGCTATCAAGTCTATTCTTTAAGCTCTAATCGCAAGATTAAGGAAGAAGGGGTGAAGTTTAAGTCTCATATAGATGGGTCTTACCACACCTTTACTCCAGAGCGTGCCATGGATATACAGCGCAGTATAGGTGGTGATATCATCATGGCTTTTGATGAATGCACTCCTTATCCATGTGATTACAATTATGCAAGACGTAGCATGCACATGACTCACAGGTGGTTAAAAAGATGCATCACTCATTTTGACAATTCGCCAGATTTATACGCACACAAACAAACACTTTTTCCTATAGTACAAGGGAGTACTTATGTGGATTTAAGACAACAAAGCGCCGAGGCTATAGCTGCGACAAATCAGTTTGGTAATGCCATAGGCGGACTTTCTGTTGGGGAGCCAGCTGAAGAGATGTATGCCATGACTGAAGTAGTAACCGCTATTCTTCCCAAAGAAAAACCTCGTTACTTAATGGGTGTGGGAACTCCTATTAACTTATTAGAAAATGTAGCCCTAGGTATAGATATGTTTGATTGTGTTATGCCTACACGTAACGGTCGTAACGGTATGATCTTTACCGCTCATGGTACCATGAACATGAAAAACAAAAAATGGGCTGAGGATTTCACCCCATTAGATGCTGCAGATTATGCTTGGGTAGATACGGCTTATACCAAAGCTTATGTACGTCATTTATTTACCGTAAATGAAATGTTGGGAAGACAAATTTGTACCATACACAATCTTTCTTTCTATTTGTGGTTAATGAGAGAAGCACGCAAACATATCATTGCGGGTGATTTTAGAACATGGAAAGATAAAATGGTCAAGCAATTGGATAACAGACTCTAGTGCTAAGTATATTAGATAAATACATATTAAAAAGATACCTAGGCGCGTTTGCGCTTTTATTGGTTTTGTTCTTACCTATAATGGTAACAGTACATATTGCCGAAAAAATAGGTAAAATAATAAGTAATGATGCTCCTTTTGGTGAAGTAATCATATACTTGCTAGACTTTACTATTTACTTTTCTAACTTCTTGTTTCCTCTCTTTTTGTTTATCTCTACTATGTTTTTCACGTCAAAACTGGCGATGAATACGGAGGTAATTGCCTTCTTAAGTTCTGGAGTTTCCTTTAATAGATTTTTACGTCCTTATATTATAGGAGCTACTATAGTATGTGTCATTGCACTGATCCTTAGTGCGGTGTTTGTACCTAATGCTTCTTCGGGTTTTAATGAATTTCAAAACAAGTACTTCAACCGTGGTGGTGATAAAAAGACCACTAATGTTTTTAGACAAATCAACGATAGCGACTACATATATGTCAGCAATTACCAGCCGTCTTCCCAAATAGGTTTTGATTTTACCTTAGAACATTTTGAAGGAAATGAGTTGAAATATAAGATCTATGCCAATCGCATCAAATTTGAAGATTCGACTTATGTATTAAGTGGTTACAAAAAAAGAACGATTCTTGAGGACGGAGAAAAAATAGAACGAGAACAGAGAAAGGACACTTTATTTTCCTTTGATATCGATGAGCTTACACCCTCAGACTATATTGCAGAAACCCTTCAATTCTCTGAATTAAACGACTTTATCGAGTTAGAAGAAAAACGCGGTAATGCAGACATGAATATCTATTATGTGGAAAAGTACAAGCGTACTTCCATCCCTGTGAGCGCTTTTATTTTTACGCTTATTGCTGTAGCGGTTTCCTCTGTTAAAAAACGTGGAGGTATGGGGTTGAATCTCGCTATTGGAATCGTTATCGCAATGACTTATGTGTTTTTAGATAAAGTCTTTGGTACCATTGCTGAGAAAAGCACTTTTAATCCATGGATAGCCGTGTGGTTCCCTAATATATTCTTTGCTGTAGTGGCCTTTTTCCTGATTAGAAATGCGAGACGATAAGCTACTTAATTACCTGCACCTACATTTTATAGTATTCATCTGGGGTTTTACCGCAGTACTGGGTGCGCTGATCAGTATAGACTCTATTCCGCTGGTTTGGTGGCGCATGAGTATGGCTGTTGTACTTATCTTTATCTATATGAAATGGAAGAAAATTCCTTTTCAATTGGTTGGTAAAGGTTCGCTTTCGCGAAAGCGGATCATAGGATTTCTAATCGCAGGAATAGTCATTGCCTTGCATTGGGTCACTTTCTTTGGAGCAATTAAAGCTTCAAATGTTTCTGTAACTCTTGCGATGATAAGTATGGGAGCTTTTTTTACCGCTATACTAGAACCCTTGTTTACTTCCAAAAAATTTGTGTGGTACGAACTTATTTTTGGAGTGGTGATCATTGGTGCACTGTACTATATCTTTCAGATTGAGACAGAATATGTGACTGGAATGATCTTAGGATTGATTAGTGCTTTATTGAGTGCTGTTTTCTCCATTCTGAATGTAAAATGGGCAAAAGAACATCCGCCATCATTGATTTCTTTTTATGAGTTATTAAGTGGCGTGATCTTGCTGTCCTTATTTTTTGTATTTCTTCCAGTGGATTTTGTCATGCCATCAGAGCTCACTCAAATGGATTGGTTGTGGTTAGGTATTCTCGCCTCTTTTTGCACAGCTTATGCCTTTATAGCTAGTGTAAAAGTGATGAAGTTTTTAAGTGCTTATACGGTTATGTTAACCATAAATTTAGAACCAGTATACGGTATTTTTCTCGCGTTTTTAATTCTAGGCGATTCTGAAGAAATGACTCCTGAGTTTTATATAGGAGCGGTAGTGATTCTAGTCGTTATTATCAGTAATGGTATTATAAAGACACGTCTGGCAAAGAAGTAGCTTTTTAGTCGCAGTGAACAGTCTCCGTCTACATCTCAGTGGGCAGTCTCAGTCTTAGTTCCAGTTTTAAATCGGCCTGTTGGATCAATATGATCTACAGTCTATTCTAATCTAGTCTTGCCGCTTTAAAAGGAGTGGCTCACAATTATTTCACAAGCTAACTTATAGGGTTTCTTTAATGTGGAGATGTTTGAATTCCTCCGCACTTTTGTCGGAGTAGGGCTCAACAGACTTGGAATCTGATTCCAATTGAAATTCAGCTACAGTTTCAAATTCAAATGTGTTTTTACTTCAACTCATATCACTATATTTGTTGATCCAAAAAACGAATTCCCTCATATGGAATATTTAGAATTTGAATTACCGATTAAAGAGCTGGAAGAAAAATACCAGCAAACGATTACCTTAGGAGAAGAGAGTGATGTTGATGTAAGTGCTACGATCAAGCAAATAGAGAAAAAACTTAAGGAAACCCGTAAAGATATATATGCTAATTTAACGGCATGGCAACGTGTGCAGATGTCTCGTCATCCTAGTCGTCCTTATACCTTGGATTACATCAAAGCGATTTGTGGAGATACCTGGTTAGAATTACACGGTGATCGCAATGTCAAAGACGATAAGGCGATGATAGGTGGGCTAGGCAAGATAGGTGACCAGAGCTTTATGTTTATAGGGCAGCAAAAAGGTTTTAACACTAAAACACGTCAGTACCGCAACTTTGGTATGGCAAACCCAGAAGGTTACCGCAAAGCACTTCGTTTAATGAAAAGTGCAGAGAAATTTGGTGTACCAGTGGTGGCTTTAATTGACACTCCAGGCGCCTATCCAGGCCTCGAAGCAGAAGAACGTGGTCAAGGAGAAGCTATAGCAAGAAATATTCTTGAAATGACACGTCTTAAAGTGCCTATTATTGTTATGATTATTGGTGAAGGAGCTAGTGGTGGAGCATTAGGTATAGGAGTAGGAGATAAAGTAGTCATGTTAGAAAATACCTGGTACTCTGTTATATCTCCTGAATCTTGTTCTTCTATCTTATGGAGAAGCTGGGAATACAAAGAAAGAGCTGCAGATGCACTTAAACTAACTTCTACAGATATGAAGAAGCTCAACCTAGTGGACGAAATTCTCAAAGAACCAGAAGGCGGTGCGCATAAAGATAGAGAGACTACTTTTAAATCGGTCTCTGAATGTATACTCAGGTATTATGCAGAATTAAAAGACTTATCACCTAAAGATCTCGTAGAGCAGCGCATGGATAAATATGCTAATATGGGAGTTTATAAGGGGTAGAGTAATATTTATATTTCAGTAATCTATTGAAAAAAAGCTACAAAGTTTATGGTATAACTTTGTAGCTTTTCAATTGGTTATTTTTTGATTTCTAAGGTCCAAACGACTTATCAACCTAAAATACGACAAAGAAGAATACCATCTTTTTTTGTGAGTACTGATGGTTCCTAGCTTTTATAAAAAACCAATGCTTGTTAACATGTTATGAACTGTATTTTTGGTGTAATTGTTGATTAAGTTATCATAACCCAACACGAGTAAAACCTATTTAAAACCCTACTTTTGAATCCTATGGAAAAAGTACAGCAACGCCCTAATATCACTTCAGGAAACACTTCTGTTGTCACACTTGAAAAAGGTAAAATACCGCCTCAAGCAATTGATTTAGAGAAAGTTGTCATAGGAGCTTTGATGATTGATGGTAAAGGAGTAGATGAGGTGATCGACTTACTTACTCCAGACGTTTTCTATCAGAAAAATCACCAATTCATTTTTGAAGCCATAGATATTCTCTTTAAAGAAGGGAAGCCAGTTGACTTATTAACCGTTAGCGCTCAGTTGCGTAAAATGGAAAAAATAGAAGCCGCTGGTGGAGATCATTACCTCGTTCAATTGTCGCAGTTAGTAAGTTCTACAGCACATATTGAATTTCATGCGAGGATCATTCTTCAAAAATTCATACAACGCAGCCTGATCAAAATTTCTACGGAGATCATCAATGAATCTTACGAAGAATCTACTGACGTTTTTGATTTACTAGACAAGGCAGAGTCTAAACTTTATGAAGTTACCCAAGGGAACATCAGAAAAAGTACAGAAACTGCTATGGATTTGGTGCGTCAGGCAAAGGAGCGTATTGAAGAAATAGCAAACCGCGATGGACTCTCAGGGATTCCATCTGGTTTTACAGATTTAGACCGTTTAACAAGTGGCTGGCAGCCTTCAGATTTAATTATTATTGCTGCACGTCCAGGTATGGGTAAAACCGCCTTTACCTTGAGTATGGCTCGTAACATTGCCGTAGGAAATAATATTCCCGTAGCCTTCTTCTCTCTAGAGATGAGCTCGGTACAATTGATTACTCGTTTGATTTCTTCAGAAACAGGCTTGAGTTCTGAAAAACTACGTACGGGTAAACTAGAGCCACATGAATGGGAACAACTCAACGTTAAGGTAAAAGACTTAGAACAAGCTCCTATTTTCATTGATGATACCCCATCACTTTCTATTTTTGACTTACGTGCAAAATGTAGAAGACTTGCCTCTCAATACGGTATCAAGTTGATCATGATTGATTACTTGCAATTAATGACTGCCCAAACCGGTAACAAAGGAGGGAATCGCGAACAAGAAATATCTACGATCTCTCGTAACTTAAAAGCACTTGCCAAAGAATTGAGCGTACCTGTAATTGCTCTTTCACAGCTGTCTCGTGCGGTTGAATCTCGTGGGGGGTCTAAGCGTCCATTACTTTCTGACTTAAGAGAATCTGGAGCGATTGAGCAGGATGCAGATATTGTGTCCTTTATTTACAGACCAGAATATTACGGTCTGGATGAATGGGATGATGACGACCGCAGCCCTACTGCAGGTCAAGGAGAGTTTATCGTAGCAAAACACCGTAATGGTGCTACTGACTCCATACGTTTGAAGTTCTTAGGACAGTTCGGTAAGTTTGATAACCTCGATCAGTTTTTTACTACTCCAGAAGAATTTGGTTCAAAAATGAATGCCGCAAACGACGACACCTTAAAGCCAGATCCTTTTGACAGTCCTAAAGCGGGGAGTCCTGGCGATGCCTTTGGAATTCCTAATGACGATATGCCGTTCTAGTGGAATAACTCGTTTGAATTAGTACAGTCTGTTCCACATTCAATTATTATATTAGTAGGCAGCTTGTGGGATGGTGGTATTTTTGAAATTCCGCTTTCGCGAAAGCGGTATAATTACACACTTGAAGAATGCTAAAAAGAACTCTCTTACTCTTATTATTTTGTGCCAGTGGACTCTTTGCACAGTCTCAATATTTATTCATACCCATGGATGCAGAGACTCAAGCAGACCATTTAAAAGCTTACGGGATCTCTTATTGGGTGCTTTCTAAAGGGACCAAAGTGAAGTGGTTGCTCAACTATCGAGGCGGCTCCTTTTTAGTGCCCAACGTAGAAGAAATCAAAAAAGAATTGATCGTAAGAGGCGTGAGCTTTGAAGAAAAGACAGAAGCTGAGGTAAGTTCTATCTTAGAATTAATAGCCAGCCCGTCTCAAAACATGCAAGAAGTCTTGCTAGAAAAAGCTCCTAAAATAGCGGTGTATTCTCCTACAGGTACCTCGCCTTGGGACGATGCGGTAACTATGGTGCTCACCTATGCAGAGATTCCATACACCAAGATTTACGACGAGGAAGTACTTTCTGACCAACTTATATTATACGACTGGTTGCACTTGCATCACGAAGATTTTACGGGGCAGTACGGTAAATTTTATCGCAGTTTTAGAGCAGCGCCTTGGTATGTAGAAGAAAAGAAGCAAGCCGAAGAATTGGCGCAAAAGCTAGGCTACGATAAGGTGAGTGAAGAAAAACGCGATGTGGCACTTAAAATTAGAGACTATGTAGTCGGTGGAGGTTTTATGTTTGCGATGTGCAGCGCGACAGACAGTTTTGATATTGCGCTTAGTGCCGAAGGAGTTGATATTGCAGAACCTATGTTTGACGGTGATGCGAGTGATCCTGGGTATCAAAATAAAATAGATTACTCTAAAACCTTTGCTTTTACAGATTATACTTTAGAGCGTTCTCCTATGGTGTACGAATTCAGTTCCATCGATATGACTACCAAGCGTACGATTGATCGAGAATTGGATTATTTCTCTTTAATGGATTTCAGTGCTAAATGGGATCCTATTCCTACCATGCTCAATCAAAACCATACCAGTCTTGTCAAAGGATTTATGGGGCAGACCACTAGCTTTTATAGGGAGGAAGTAAAGAAAAATGTTTTGGTACTAGGGGAGAACAGAATCAACAAAGAAGCCAAGTACATACACGGCATACGCGGTAAAGGATTTTTTACCTTCTACGGAGGCCATGATCCAGAAGATTACCAGCATCGAGTAGGAGATCCACCTACAGAGTTGAGCTTGCATCCCAACAGTCCAGGTTATCGCTTGATTTTAAATAACGTACTCTTTCCAGCAGCTAGAAAAAAGAAACAGAAGACTTGATAAGGCATTTGTTTTGTTATAATGATTACTATCCTGGCGGTATGCAACTACCTAACCGTCATGGCAGCGTGGATAGTGATTCTTATAGATATGGTTTTCAAGGACAGGAAAGAGACGATGACGAGAAAGAACATAAGAATGAGTAAAAAACCCACCTTCATTTACCCTTTACTTTTAATTCTTTTAGTTTGTTCAGGTTGTAATGATGAAACGACAAAAAGATGAAGTTTCTACCCAATGTAAAAAGAAATAAATTCATATTAATCGGTATGTTGATATGGGTATCTACTAAATTTGTTGATTATCAATTTCTAAAGCTAAAAATAATAATATTTGTTGCTGGGTTAATATTTACGTCTTACGGTATTTATTTACATTTTAAACAAAGACCTTGATTTTTTCAAAACAAATAACCAGCTGGCGCGAGCGTCTCGCTCGTGATCCATAACAAACTGTAGTTTAATAAATTAATTATTAAACATAAACGAAGTCCTTGCTTTAAAGTTTAGAGAGTTATTGTGTTGTCCATAGTTTAATATCTATTTATGGTACTTTTAATTTTATGAGTAGGAAATATAAATTCAAAAATGAGGAAGGAGCGTACTTTATAAGCTTTGCGATAGTGAATTGGATTGATGTGTTTACTAGGGATATTTATTTTTCTTGTATTGTTGAGTCTTTGGATTTTTGCAGAAAAAATAAAGGAATGGAGATTTATGGATATTGTATTATGCCTAGTCATATGCATTTAATTTTCCGTTCTTCAAATAACGATCCTTCTGGATTGATAAGAGATTTTAAAGGCTTTACTTCAAAGAAAATGATTAATTTGATTAGAGGTAATACACAAGAAAGTAGGAAAGAATGGTTATTATGGATGTTGGAGAGAGCTGGTAAAAAGAATAGTAACGTAACTAAACATCAATTCTGGCAGCAAAATAATCATCCTATTGAGATATGGACTTTAAAAGTATTTGAGCAAAAATTAAACTATGTTCATCAAAATCCTGTTCAGACTGGTTTTGTAACAGATCCTATAGATTATAAATACAGCAGTGCAAGAAATTACGGTAATGATGACCAGACTGTTCTAGAAATAGACTTGAATTGAGTGAGGTCACGAGCGAGACGCTCGCGCCAGCAATGGGAAGCCACGTTTTTATTAAAAAAGTCTTTGAACTTCTTTTTAGTGAGAAAGGAATCAATCATTTTAAAAATCATGGATCGTTCTTCCGCCCCAGCTGGCGCGAGCGTCTCGCTCGTGAACTACGCAATAAGACCCCAGCGAAAAAGCAGAAGACTTGATCTTAGGTTTTCTTTCAGTCGTAAGAGCTTCCATTACTGTTGCAATTATCCACAACCGCTAGCCTTTGTTTGCAAGTAGCAGTGTAAGGAGCTTTGTTAACCTAAGCGTATGACATCCTGATGGGTCGCGTATACCAATCTTTACCAAAGCTATATCACAGCCGCCTTATTCCTTAATAATCTTAAAGGTCTTTGAAGCGGTATCTGTAGCTATATGTAAGAAATATATACCAGATGAATAATCACTGTAATCTAATTCTAAAGCAGCTTCTATAGATGCGTAGTTGTATAATTGCTGTCCTTGCACATTGTAGATAGTAGCTTCAAACTTTTCTAATGAAGTATTGACAAATATCCGGTCTCGCACTGGGTTAGGAAATACAGCAACCAATTGGTCTAATGGATTAGAGGCGCTACTTGCGGTAGCAGTATCCATCACGACGATTTTAAGATCGTCAAAATAGAACCCATCGCCAGTGAGACTTTGATCAGTAACCAACTGAAATCGCACTAAAATTTGTTGTCCTAAGTAATCACTAAGGCTGATGCTTTCTTCTACCCAAGAGGATTGTATGCCATCGTATAATGGCTGTCCGTTTGCAGGTTGGCTAGCAACTCCTGTGTTGGTGTAATTACCGCATTGTGGAGTCCAAGAAGCACCATTGTTGGTAGAAATTTCTACTTGCACATAGTCGTAATTATTTTCAATATCCCATTTGGCTTGGAACATCAGATTTGCTTCTAATAAGGAGGTAGAAGTAAGGTCAACACTACTTGCATTGTTTAATATAATGGACTTATTCTGATTATTGTTATAAGTTCCAACTGGAGAATCTGTAAAGGATTGAGAAGGAGAATAGAATTCGGTGGTAGAAATACCCCAACCGTTTAGTTGCCAATTATTAGAGTTTACAACCCTATCTTCAAAAAGAGGAGTGAAATCACCATATACTTTAGTAATCGTTTGTGTAGTGGTGTAAAGTCCATTGAAAAGAGCTAGTTCATAAGTAATAAGATCACCAGGACTGATCGTGTTGTCCAGTGTCATGGAAATGTTATCAGATACCGTTTGATTTAAATTGAGGTTGTTAAAAGATCGGGCACTTCCCACGCTTGCTATGTTTGCACTAACAGGGTTGATGCTTACGCTAAAACCTGTAAGATTTTGCAATCCTAACCTAGTTAATGAAAAAGGAACGGTGACGTTGCTAGTTGCAAAAGAACTGGGTGCGTTATCTTCTAGCTTTCCATAGTTCCCTGTCAATTGGGCTGCAGTAATGTTATGGAACATCATTTCTTTACAAATCTCATCTATTTGACTCGCTGCTGGCCAAAAAGAAGCGCCTATTTCTGGAGTCATTGCATATACCTTTTCTCTTGTTCCACCAGAGGCGGTGGTGAGCATGCCGTACATAAAGTCATCACTATCTCCTGCAGCTGGATACAAGTCGGAGCTAATGATGTTGTTGTAACCATTTTGCGACACCATTACTTGAGATATGTTTTGAAATAAGATATCGTCTGTGGTAGGTTGATTATTTGCATAACCAAAAGGATATAACAACAACTCACTAAAACTATGGTTGTTCAGTGCCATTTTAAAGTTGTGATTCTCTATAAAATAACGAACGGCTCTTGTTTCTGGTTCGCTGAAAGGTCCAGCGCCGGCATAAGTATCGTTATTTTGATTTGTGGAAGTACCAGCAGTATTCCACACTTCATTTCCTTGAGGTGTGATGTAACTGTAATTTCTGTTAGGATCAACTCCATAGCCACCGCGTCGGTTTTTACGCCATAGTCCACCTCCATTTGGGTTGGTTGTTTCATTATAAACATATCCATCTGGATTAAGCACCGGAATGAAATACAACTCTGTGTTATCTACTATAGCTTGAATTTCTGGATCAGTACTGTAGTTTTCTAGTACGTACCACATAAAAAAGATAAGCTGTTGCATAGAAGCTGGTTCACGGGCATGGTGAATAGCAGTATATAACATTTGAGGCTCGGCAATTTCTGTAGTAGTTGGGTTGTCAGATATTTTCACCCATTGCTGGTAACGGCCTTCACTGGTTACCAGATCATTTGGGTTGCTTGGATTTATGTTATCTGCTCTTGGAGTAATAATGTTTAAATTATTTGCTTGAGAATAGATAAACATGTCGTCCAATTCCTGTAGCATTTCAGTATAGGTAAGAAAACCACCCATACTACCTTGATTGTAATTTTGTGGTGTTGTATAGTTTATTTGACTGCTGTTATTGGTGCAGCCTGCGTTTTTTGAATCTAGTTCTGGGGCGACATATTTAGGACTTCTTGGGTTATTTTGGTCTAAATAAAACTGTTTTACATCATTAATGATGATGTTGTAAGCAACACCTATAGAAGATAAGGTTTGTAATTCTTTTACTGAAAAGTCCGATTCAAAGGAAACATCTTTTTTATGATAACCGTGATCCATGGAGACACCAGCTTCTTGAATCTGCTGGAATTGCTCATAAGAGTTGTAATAGACCTTTGCACGGTGATACAATTCTTGTTGTGCAAAGGAGGCACTAGAAAGTAGAAGAAGTAACAGTGTTAAAAAAGATTTCATAAATAGGGAGTCTAATTGATGATAAGATTGCTAAGATACTTTAATACACGAGGCTAGGCTATTTAACTCTATGGAAAACTAGTTTTTGACGTTTGTCAACAATGATTAAAGGCTTACTAAATGGTTTAATTTTTCAAAACAAGTAGCTTGAAATACGATCAATAGAAGAAGTTGATGCGAGTTCAGGAGGCTGTTTTAGTTTCGCTTTCGCGAAAGCGAGATAAAAAAAGGATTAAAGAAATACCTCAAAGCTGACAAAAGTCATCGTTTGAAACACCAGTCGCCTCTTAGCTTTGTACCTTAATAATTAAATAGTTAAGCTATGAGTTCTCTGTATATAAAATTAGAAAAAGACTGGAAAGATCATTTTATGCTGCACACCGCAGCTGCTATTATTGTTTGTACCTGCCTAGGAGGAATAACAGTATTATCTGTTTTTCAAAACGGTAGTGGTATTTTTCAGATGCTTGAAATATTTGCTGTGGTGGTATGTTGCAACTTAGTGCTTGCTTCGATCTTGACAGTACAAAAACCTGCACTAGTATTGAAAGCAGTTATTGCTAGCATTTCTATCTGTACGCTGATCGCAGCATTCAATTTTATGGGGTACAACTCTAGTAAAACCCAAGTGATGATAGGCCTAGGGGTTTCTTCTATTAGTGATTCATGGTACAGTTTTGCCCAAAATGTAAAGAACCTTGATGAATATCAAAGTCTTATAGAGGATCGAGAATTACCTGTTTATAGAGGTCATATGTTAACTGCGGAAGATTTAATCATACGCAAGCATATCTCTAATTTGATGTGCAAGTTGGAGACCTCCTGGAGTGATGAGTCTTTGTATTTTAAGGAGCTACCCAAGGTTCTAATGAGCCTTGTAGAATTAGAAAAGGACAATTTGGTAGAGATACATAGCAATAAACTGATAGTGACAGAAAAAGGAAGAGCTTATGTTAGAAATGTATGTCTGCCTTTTGATCTCAGGTTACAAAGAAAAAAACCAGAAACGCAGTTATTTTCTATGACGGTTTAAATGAGACTCCTTTCATCTATCGATATACAACGTATAAGTTAATTTGATGTTTTTAATACCTGAAAAGCTCCAGTTGACATTCTTAAAGGGCCATTATCCACATATACAAACATTCTCAATTGGTCTCCAGCATTAAAGTGTCCCACTCTAATGTAAGGATAAGTAGTTCTATCATTGGGGTTAGATGTATATAGAACGGCATGCCATAAAAACCAAGATCCATCAATATTAGACGTGTGAACACCTACTCCATATTGAACACCTGAAGAGCTTCTATCTGCCACACGCATAGTTCCTGTTATTTGATAGATACCATCACTTGGTATTGTTATAACACCTGTACTGGTATTATAAGCACCGGTAGGATCGTAATTCACACTTGGGTGCAGATAGGTGGTGAAAGCGTTAGAAAATGTTCTGTTATCTCGTCCAGAAACATCTACAAAAAATGGGTCAAATGTACGTGAAGCCAGCTCTGTTAAAGCTCCTTCAACATTGCTAGAGCCAAAATTATTTGCAGTGTCGGTTATGTTTACGGTACTAGAAGTTTGAATTTCATTTGTAGAACTGGTGTCACCATCTGATCCCACAATTTCATTTTCAGACCATAAAGATCCATTCCAGACCCAAATAGAGTTTGTAGCTAAATCAAATACCATCATTCCTATTTGTTCAACACCTGTTACCAGCGCATTATGATCTGCAATACGAGGCATAAGGAAACCACTATCTGTACTGGTAACATCTAATGCCGCTTTGGGATCTGATGTTCCTACGCCAACTTGGGAATAACATAAAAAACTGAATACAGTAAAAACTAGACTAATAATAAATTTATTCATATCGGTTTTTAATAAAGATTGATTTGACAACCATTATTTTGCAATATAATGTTTATCAAATCAGCAGTTGGCATTTATGACATGAATTCATGTGACAAGAGTTGAACGCCCATAAGATCTGTCAAAAGTGCTTTATAGTAAGGTTTACTACATATTTTAGTTTCATTAGTTCATTTCAAGAGGAGGTGAGCTCATCAATCGATTTATTGTTGAGTTTTTTTTACAATTTATATGAGGTTTGAAGTATAGGAGTGTATGAATGGGGCATATGAAGTCAACGTATTTATTCATCTGTTGTATCTTTTTTACCAGTAGTTACCATGTTATAAACGATAAAGATCATAACGACACATACTACAGCAAAAATGCCTATGAGTATAGCGCCCATTCCCCAATTTACTAAAGGTATTATCGATGTTGTTTTCATAATTATATGTTTAAAAAAAGTTGTTTTAATGACACTCATATTGTGAGGAGACCTGTTCTACGGCAACCTTTTCAGAAGGGGATACATAGGGGATGCCTAGTCCTAAACCACGCAGTATAAATAATAAGCCTACGACCACTACAACAACTGGAATGACTTTTAGAATGCGTTGTTTAATGTTGTTGGTTAAGAAATTACCCAGATAGATAGCCGTAGTCATTAAAGGAATAGTTCCTATACCAAATAACGCCATATACACACTGCCCTGCAAAGGCTTGCCCAAGGCAATGGCTCCAAAAACGGCCATGTAAACGAGTCCGCAGGGAAGCAGGCCATTTAAAAAGCCTATGATAAAAAAAGTTTCTGGTTCCTTTTTTTTAAGAGCTGCACCTAAAGCATTTTTTACTTTACCTACTAGTTTATAAATAGGTCTGGTCACGCTAAATTTATTGGTAAAACGTATAGGAGCAAGAATGGAGATAATCATTACGATACCCATTCCGATTGATAATTGTTGCTGTATTCCAAAAAAATGAAGGGTATTTCCAGCGATTCCAAATAATAACCCCAATAGAGAATAGGTAAGAATACGACCAAAATGATAACTGGATAATTGTAAAATTCTTGTCCCTCTATTCTCCCGATCCAGCGGAAGTAAAAACGCAATAGGGCCACACATTCCCACGCAGTGAAAACTACCTAATAAGCCTAATATGAGCGCGGTGTATAACATTAATAAACAATAGATTTTTTATATAAATAGTCTTTATCCTTGTATTTAAAATCGATAGTAATGTTCCAGCGACCATCTATCAGATGTTGAGCAGGAATGAGCAATTGCGATCCAGTTAAGACTAGAGGTAGGGTAAAATCTAATTGCTGATTAGAGGGTCGGTAAAGGAGTAGGTTGCCCTGTATGTTTTCATTAGTAAGTTCTGAAGGAAATGATAACAACCAACCATCGGCTGTTTTCTGACCCGTTATTTTTTCTTCGAGGCTGTTGAGATTTTTCTCTGCATCTATTTCGGTCTGATAAACCATTTCTTTAGCATAGTACTCTTCAGTAACTAGATCGTAACTGTAATTTTTATCAGTGCTCATCGTAATGACCATATAGAGTATAAACCCTATAAAAGAAATCATTACTAGAGTAATACCTGTTCCCCAATTCCATTTCATGACTCTTTGTTTTTAGCGAGTTCTTTTTTCTTTTGAAGCTCTTCAAACAATAGCTTTGCTTGACAGCTCAAGTTTTCACCAGGTTTTCCTTTTTTACAGCCTTGACAGCATTTATCCTTTTTCTCTGATTTCATAGTTTGTTTTTTGTTTTCTAATGACAATACTTTGATATACGCAGCACAGAGTGAAGCGTTTTAATGAAAACTACGTGGTCCTAAAAAGGCGGTAGTCGTCGTTTCTATCAATTGATTATCACTGTAAATTCCTATTTCTACTCGGTCTTTATCACCGCTTAAGGCACGGGAATCTATTTCTATAAATAGTGTTCCTTCTGCTAGTCCTTGACCATTTACGGTAAAATGATCCTGAGAAACCAGCTCGATAGTTCCTTTGTGCGAGAGTAATTTAAAGTTGATATCATCAATGTCGTCTACCGTTTTATTGACTAATTTAAAGGTGTACACATTACTGATCATGAATTCTCCTTTATGTTCATACAACTCGCCAGGAAGCCTTAGTACAGTAGCTTCAACATCATTACGCAAGAATAACATTCCTATTAAAACAGCCGTAAGAATCCCTAGAACCGCTACATAACCTTTCAGTCTAGGAGTGAACTTGAATTTTTCCTTCTTGTCAATATCATCCTCACTAGCATAACGTATTAAGCCTTTAGGTAAATCCACAGCTTCCATCATTTTATCACAAGCGTCTATACAGGCGGTACAATTGATACATTCTAATTGTGTGCCATTGCGTATGTCTATTCCGGTAGGACATACGTGTACACAGGCAGAGCAATCGATACAATCGCCTTTTCCTGTAGTATCACGATCTTCATTTTTCTTGAATTTAGCTCTACCCACTTCTTTTTCTCCACGTTTGTGATCGTAAGCTACAATTATGGATTTATTATCGAGCAATACCCCTTGTAACCTACCATAAGGACAGGCGATAATACATACTTGCTCTCTAAACCATGCAAACACAAAATAAAAAACACCCGTAAAAATGCCTAAAGAGATCAAGGTGCTGACATGTTTAAAAGGTCCTTCTGTGATATATCTAATTAATTGGTCGCTACCTATGAGGTAGGCGAGAAATACGTTTGCGATAAGAAAAGAGATGATGAAAAAAACCAACCATTTTAACACTCTCTTTTTAATCTTTTCTGCATTCCAAGGCATTTTGGCAAGTCGTATTTGTTTCCCTCGATCGCCATCGATCCAATATTCTATACGGCGAAAAACCATTTCCATAAAAATGGTTTGTGGGCATACCCAACCACAAAACAATCTACCAAAGGCAACAGTAAATAAGATGACAAAGACCACACCTATAATCATGATGATTACAAATAAATGGAAGTCTTGCGGCCAGAAGGGAAATCCAAAAATATTGAAACGCCGTTCCAAAACATTGAACATTAAAAACTGGTTGCCACCTATTTTAACAAATGGTGCCGCAAACAAGAAAGCTAGTAATACATAGCTCACATACTTGCGATACTCGTACCATTTGCCATCTGGTTTTTTAGGATACACCCATGCGCGCTGTCCTTCTTTGTCCAGCGTTCCTATGGTATCTCTAAAATTATCCTGTCCTTGCCCCGCCATTTTATGTTTGCTTTATGATTCTAATAGTAGAAGAAATAGGGCGTCTTCATAGGCTTCCACACTATGAGTTACCTCTAGAGGAATGTCATAAGTGTCGTAGAGAGCCAGACGCTTGCTTTGGTTTTCTGTATTAAAATCTATCTCGCCTTTAATAACTAGTAATTTTGCTTTGGATGGTGCAGTATGCTTATGTAAAACCACACCTCTTTTCATACCTATAGCAATTACTTTTGACCCCTCTGCTTTAAAAATAGCTTCTACTACAGGCGCTTCAGTCTGTAGAGATTTTTTTTCTATCTCGTGAAGTGTCATTCCTTTAATTTTTATCGGTTGCTATTTTTACATCTTTTACTTCAATAGCAGGATGCTTTAAAGAATCTTGAACTACTTCGTTGATCTCTGATTCCATAACTGGAGCATCAGGATCTATCCATACTTCTCCTTCTGATGGTTTGGGCTCAGCAGGAGTGGTTCCTTGAAAGCTTAAAACATAGCTGGATACTTGCGCCATTTCGGACGGTTTCAAATCCTGTTTCCAGGGCACCATTCCTTTACCAGATCTCCCTCCTTCAGAAATAGTGTTGAATACATTCTTGATTCCACCACCTAAAATCCAGTACCTATCTGTAAGGTTAGGGCCTATGCCGCCGCCGCCATCTGCTTTGTGACAGGCGATACAATTGCTTTGAAAAATAAGCTTACCTGCATTGAGGTCAGCGGCGTCAGTAAGTAATACTACTGTGCTAGCATCTACGAGGTCTTTGGCTGTTTTCTTCCATTCTTCTATTTCTATTTGAGCTTCTGCAACAGCTGTTTCATATTCTTCTTTTTGATCGTAATCATCAAAGACTTCAAATCGAACTAGGTAAACTACTGCAAATAGAATACTCGCATAAAAACCATATACCCACCATGGTGGCAAATCATTATCCAGCTCCTTTATACCGTCATAATTATGGTCAAGTATGATCTCATGCTCTTCTTCAATGTCTTTACTACCCAATAATTTTTTATAGGTTTCTTTGATCCATTTGAACTGTTTCGCTTTCGCGAAAGCGGTATTCTTATCATACTTCTCTCGAGCATCAGGTTTTAAGCTTAAATAAAGCACTCTGCTAAGGGCCCCTAAACAAGCTTCTCCAGCTATATAAAACAAAATAATAGTAGCGTACAAATACCACAGCCAGGGAAGGTTTTCAAAAGCAGTCGCCTCTGAGGTAGCGCCTATCCAGTTGAAGAAGAAATAGCCCAAGATGCTCAACCCTATAGTTCTGAAAAAAGGTCCTGTATTATTCATAATCTTCATCATTAGTGGTGAACGCATCATCATTTAGAGGGATGTTACTGACCTCTTCTATATGGTTCTTTTTGGCGGTAAATACCCACCAAAACAGACCGCTAAAAAAGATAAAAAATATGAGCAGTGATATGATGGGATAGATTTCTACACCGTCTATGTTTTCTAAATTTCCTTTGATAAATTTTAACATGGCTAGTCGTTTAAGTTGAGGGTAGTTCCATCAGGACGGGATACTTTAATATCTGTTCCTAATCGTTGTAGGTAGGAAATGATAGCTACAATTTCTCTATCGCGCATTTCTACAAATGGCAAGTTGTTATCTTTTGCATATTGTTTATCGGCCTCATAGGTTTTTGCAAAATCTGGATCATTGTACAGGTTTTCCTCAATTTGAGTTCCTTGTTCGTTCATCCATTCTTGTGCTCTATCTATTTCTTCTTGTGTATAGGGAACGCCTAAAGTAAGCATGGCTTCCATTTTAGTTTCTGTTAGATCTTTATCCAGTTCATTTATTATCAGCCATTTGTAGGAAGGCATGATAGAACCAGAAGAAGTGCTTTGTGGATCATAAAAGTGATTTAAATGCCAGTTATCACTGTATTTACCTCCTATACGCATCAAATCTGGACCGGTGCGTTTGCTTCCCCATAAAAAGGGGTGGTCGTATACATATTCTCCTGCTTTAGAATATTCTCCGTAGCGTTCTACTTCACTTCTAAAGGGACGTATCATTTGTGAGTGACATCCCACACAACCTTCTCGTATATAAATATCTCTTCCTTCTAATTCTAATGGGGTATATGGTTTTACACTAGAGATAATAGGGATGTAATCATCTACCATAAGTGAAGGTACTATTTGCACTATTCCACCTATAAGTATGGCAATGGTTGCAAAAATAGTAAGCTTCACAGGTCTTCTTTCTAACCAAGTGTGGTAAGCTTCCTTTGAAGAACGCTTTCTAGTTACTTTAGGAAGGGCAGCAGCTTCTGCAAGCTCATCAGTAACAGCACTACCAGACCTAGCGGTCCTGATCATATTATAAACTCCTATGGAAGCACCTATAATGTAAAGGGTACCACCTGCGGCTCGCATCCAGTACATGGGCATAATTTCGGTAAGGGTTTCTAAGAAGTTACCATAGGTAAGGGTCCCATCTGGATTAAATTGTTTCCACATGGAGGCTTGTACAAAGCCGGCCACATACATAGGTAAGGCATATAAAATGACACCTAAGGTACCTATCCAGAAATGAACGTTTGCCAGTTTTGTAGACCATAATGTTGTTTTAAAGAGTCTAGGAACCAACCAGTAGATCATACCAAAAGCTAGGAAACCGTTCCACGCTAGCGCTCCTACGTGCACGTGTGCAATAATCCAGTCACTAAAGTGAGCAATGGCATTCACATTTTTAAGAGATAGCATAGGGCCTTCAAATGTCGCCATACCATAACCGGTAATCGCCACTACCATGAATTTTAAGACAGGATCTGTACGTACTTTGTCCCAAGCACCACGAAGTGTTAGAAGTCCATTAATCATTCCTCCCCAAGACGGCATGAGTAACATGATAGAAAAGGCAACACCTAAATTTTGAGCCCAATCAGGTAAAGCCGAGTAAAGTAAATGGTGGGGTCCTGCCCAGATGTAAATAAAGATCAAGGACCAGAAGTGAACAATAGAAAGCCGATACGAATAAATAGGTCTATTGGCCGCTTTAGGGACAAAGTAATACATCAAACCTAAGAATGGAGTCGTCAGGAAAAAGGCGACCGCATTGTGACCGTACCACCATTGTACCAAAGCATCTTGAACACCTGCATAAGCAGAGTAACTTTTTAAAGCGCTTACAGGTAGCTCTATACTATTGACAATATGAAGAACGGCAACCGTTACAAATGTTGCTAAATAAAACCATATCGCTACATATAAATGTCGCTGTCTTCTTTTGATCATGGTACCTATTAAGTTAGCTCCAAATGCCACCCAAATCACAGCAATAGCAATATCAAATGGCCATTCCAATTCGGCATATTCCTTAGAAGTCGTATAGCCTAAAGGAAGTGTGATAGCAGCTCCAACTATAATAGCTTGCCAACCCCAAAAGTTAAGTTGACTCACCCAGTCTTTCCACATACGGGCTTTTAACAGTCGCTGGGTAGAGTAGTAGACACCAGCAAAAATGGCATTTCCTACAAAGGCAAATATGACAGCATTAGTATGTAATGGTCTTAAACGACCAAAACTCAACCAAGGAATTCCGTCAGTAAGGTTAGGGAATAAAAAAAGGAAGGCAAGTAAAAGACCTATACTCATACCTATAATCCCCCAAAACATAGTGGCGATGATGAATTTGCTAACGATCTTGTTATCGTAGTAAAACTTTTGTATGTCCATAGTTACTTAGGTTGGTTGGTTGGTTATTATGATTGGTTTTTCTTCTTTTTCAGTAGCTTTAGGAGCGGTCTCTTTTACCAGCTCGTCATCAAATAGCATTCTTACAGATGGCGTGTAGACATCATCGTACTGCCCTGATTTTACAGAAATAATAAAAGCCGCAAAAAAGACAAGTGCTACAACAACACTAATAGCTAAAAGCATATATATGATATTCATGTCTACTTGAATTATGTGGCAAATCTACTGTTGATGGTTCCGGGAAAAGGTGACTTTTATCAGCTTTACAAACTTTAGTCTAAAGGTTGAAGGATGTGGTACGAAATAGTTCTATACATGGAGGTACAGCAAGACTATTTGTATCCTTTGTTGTATTTTTTGTAGTCTTTTACGATATAAGTCCTGCTCTTTAGTCCATGCGAGCTCATTCACTCTGATATTTTTTTCAAATGCCAGAATCATCTTATCATAAGTAAGGGTTTTTGAAACTACCGATTGGTATAAAGTAAAGCAGAGGTAATGACTGTGGTACACTAAATGCTCTAGTTCATTAATTTCATTTTGAACATTTTCTGTCCACTCATAAAAAGGAGTAGTACTAGTACCTTTTTTTAAAGAAGTGTAAAACAGCGTTACAAGTCTATTTTCGGAACCGTTGGGTATCAAAAATAGATTTTCAAGATGCTTGTTCAATGAAGAGTTCTGCGGTGAATATAGATTCATGAATTAGGTTTTTTAGAGTGCAGTTTCTCGCCTAGAAAATAAGTGATAGAAGTAGTGAAAATGACGATACTTATAGAACTTAAGGGCATTAATATGGCAGCAACGACAGGTGCTAGATGACCAGTGAGCGCAAAGCCTAGGCCGATAAGATTGTAAAAAAGAGAAAAAATAAAGGCGTATTTAATTATTTTTAAGCCACTCCTGGAAAGCGATAAAAATGTGCTGATATCTTTGAATCGTGAAGCGTCAAGTATACCATCACAGGCAGGTGAAAAGACATTGATGTTTTCTGAAATAGTAATACCTACATTACTTTGTGCCAGCGCACCGGCATCATTAAGTCCGTCACCTATCATTAAAACTGTTTTACCAGATTGTTGTTTTTCTTTAATGAATTGGAGTTTGTCTTCTGGCTTTTGATTAAAAAGCAAGGCAGTGTTGTCAGGTAACCAACTGGCAAGATGTTCACGTTCCCCATCGTTATCTCCAGAAAGAATGACAATTTGAGCTGTTTTTTTTAAGCTATCAAAAACCTCTTTTACACCAGGACGGTATTCATTATAAAATATAAAACAGCCTTTGTAAATATCATTGCAACATACATGAACCGCTGTGTTTTGATTTGTATTTATTGCGGTTTCCACTTTAGGAGCTCCTAAAAATTCATAAGACCCTACTTTTATATGTTGGTTATCTAGAGTTCCAGTAATCCCTTTTCCTACTTCTTCTTGAAATGCATCTAGGGTAGTAATGTTATTTTCATCTAGTAATTCATAAAGGGAGCGGCTTAAAGGATGATTGGAAGCACGCAGGGTACTGGTTAATAAGGACTTTTCTTGATCGCTTAATTCAATTCCTTCATAAGTAATCGTATTCTTTGAATTGGTAGTCAAGGTTCCTGTTTTATCAAAAACCACCAAATCTATATGAGCCAGTTGCTCAATGCTAGCGCTATCTTTCATGTATAATTTATGACGTCCAAAAATGCGGAGTAAATTCCCTAAAGTAAATGGCGCAGCCAGTGCAAGCGCACAGGGACAGGCCACAATCAATACAGAGGTAAACACATTGAGCGCCATGGACGCGTCTATAAATAACCAAATTACTGTTGCAAGAACTGCAATCAGTAAAAGGGTCGTGGTAAATCGGCGGCTTATACGGTCTGTAAGCGATTGAAATAGACTTTTGCCATTTTTCGAGAAGATCTCATTGGACCATAATTGAGTTAAATAGCTTTGCTCTACGGTTTTTAAAACTTCTACTTCTATCGATCCAGCCAGCTGTCTTCCTCCAGCAAATAGGAAGTCTCCAGAGGTTTTTGAAACAGGCTCTGCTTCACCAGTAACAAAGCTGTAGTCGATCAATGCATTTCCGTAGATGAGAACTCCGTCTACAGGTAGTAACTCCCTATTTCTTATTAAAATACGATCTCCTTTTTCCAACTCGTTGACTTGGATTTGTTGTTCCGCTTTCGTAATTCGTACTTGCTCAGTAGGAACTCCTTCAGAATTACCAGCAGCTTTATTCTGAAATAATCTAGTAACCGCGATAGGGAAGTAGGACTTGTAATCACGCTCAAAAGAAAGAAAAGCATAAGTCTTTTGTTGAAAAAACTTACCTAAAAGCAAGAAGAACACCAGACCAGTCATACTGTCTAAATAACCCGAACCCCAATCCATCAATATATCGACGGAGGATCTTAAGAAGAGCACGGTGATTCCTATAGCGATAGGTACATCGATGTTCAATATATTACTGCGCAAGCCTTTGATGGCTGAGGTAAAATAATCACGAGCAGAATAGAAAATTACAGGTAGACTAAAGAAAAAGATCAACCAGCGAAAAACATACTTAAACTTATCTAGCCAGAACTCATTTACCTCAAAATACTCAGGAAAGGAAAGAAACATAATGTTTCCAAAGGCAAACCCTGCTACCCCTAATTTATAAATTAGACTTCTGTCTATTGAAGGGTTTTTAGCACTCGCATCTTCTAAAGAGATATAAGGTTCATAGCCTATTCTCGATAACAAAATAACTAGATCTTGAAGGCTCAATTCTTTTGAAGAGAAGGTTATTCTCACTGTCTTTTCTGGAAAATTAACCTGTGAGGTGGTCACACCAGGTTGTAATTTTTGTAAGTTCTCCAGTACCCAAATACAAGAACTACAGTGAATAGATGGTATAAGTAAGGAGATTACCTGCGTGCCTTGTTCATTAAACTCGAGCAGCTTGGAAACAATATCTTGATTTTCTAAAAAGTCAAACTTACCTTCTTGTGTCTCTGGTGTAGTTCCTGGAGTTTGCTCTAATGCATAATAATAGGAAAGGTCATTATTCTTCAAAATGTCATAAACGGTCTTACATCCATGACAACAAAATGCTTTGTCCTCGTAAGAGATCGATGTTGTGCGACACGCGTCTCCGCAGTGGAAACAATTTTCCATAATTTAAAAATTTGGTAGAAGCTTACCTATTGCAAATATGATTAGCTAAGAGTTTTTAAAAGATGACATTTGTCAGTCTTTGAAATTAAGCAGCATGCCTTTGATAGGAAGTAAGAACAAAACTCACTCTTCTAAAGGGAGTGCGTTATATCTAAGGCAATAGCTTCCTTTAGGTAGTGCTACTTTGCTTATTTTTGTAGAATGCTACAAACAGTATCTTTAATTTTTATTTATCCGAAATGACAGAACATGATGAAGGAAGATGCGAGAATTGCATTGTAAGACAACTAAATACCTTAAAGGCACTTACCAAGGAAGAGCTTAAACGCATTTCTGATAGTAAAGAGACTAAGATCATTAAGAAAGGAGTGGCCATTTTTAACGAAGGCGATAAACTCAGTGGTGTTTTTTGTGTAAGAGATGGAGTTTCAAAGCTTTCTAAAAGGAGCGATAACGGTAAAGACCAGATTGTAAAAATTGCTTCAAAAGGAGAGTTGTTGGGGCAGCGATCTGTTATAACAGAAGAATCTACTAACTTAAGCGCTGTAGCTCTTAGTGATATGAATGTATGTTTTATTCCTAAAAAACATTTGAAAAACAATATCAGTAACAATATTAAATTTACAAATGCCCTATTAGTACAACTCGCAAACGATCTCAAATTTGCAGACGATGTGATCGTCAATATGGCGCAAAAAAATGTAAAGCAACGCATCGCAGAAACACTGCGTTATCTGGAAGATAATTTTGGTAAAGATGAAGAGGGGTTTATAAAAATGATTCTCACACGAGAAGATATTGCCAACTTGGTAGGGACCGCAAAAGAGGCTTGTATAAGACACTTAACCGCATTTAAAAAAGCAGGCTGGATTCATACAGAGGGCAAGCGCATCAAAATTATAAATGATAAAGCCCTCTATAATTTAATAGAAGGCTTTGAGTAATGGGCAGTTTTTTAGTGCTAGATTTTAAAAGTTATAATGGGTAAGGAAGAATGGTTGACCATAGCCTCTCCTATACTACCAGATAAGACGTGTGATATTCCCTTACGGCCATGGGTATGAATACCGATAATATCAGCCTGTTGCTTTTCTGCAAAATGAAATACTCCACTCTCCACACTGAAGTCAGAAAATATGGTGACCTCTGCGGGGGAGAATTTATAAGCATCTGCTAAGGTGTCAGAAAATTTTGTGATTTGATCATAGATCTGATTGGTGCTTTGAAAACTTCTTTTTGGCAGGTTGACATACAATAAGGAAACCTCTATTTTTAGTTTTTTAAAAAGCTGTATGGCTTTTATAAAAATTTCTTTACTCTCCAGTTTGAAATCACATGCAAACACCCCTTTATGTGGTGTAAATTTTTTCTCACCTTTAATTACCAAGACAGGGATATTTGATGTTCTAACTACTTTTTTAGTATTAGAATCTATAAAAACGTTCTGAATGCCATTACTTTTATGAGAACACATAACAATAAGGTCTCCACGATGTTCTTTTGCTACCTGATTTAGTTCACTAAAGACTTTATAGTTCTGCACAACAGTTTGAACAGTAACTTCTTTTAAATAATCTTTATCTAGAAATTTGTCAAAGCGTTTTTGAGTGAGTTCTATGAAATAGCGACCTTCTTCAGATTTCTTTTCTTTAGATAAATTCACCTCTTGAAAGCTTATCATGTGTACTATAGTAACCGTAGCTTGATGCTGTTTTGCAATGCGTACAGCAGCTTTAAGCGCGTTTTCTGAATGTATTGAAAAGTCTACTGGGACAATTATATTTTTCATTATTTTCTGTTATAAGGCTTTCATCAATGCGTTTAAAAGTAATGTGCTTCTATGATTTAAAAGCTGATATAAATCAGCTTTAGCCTTTTCTAATGCATTCGAGTCATCAAAAAAGGAACCTCTAAAGCTTCTAAGGCTAGTTAGTTGTAGATGCTCTTTAAGAGTTGGTAACTAATGGGATACCACGAGCTCCAACGACTCAGTAATACTTAGTTTATAGCCGAACTGGCAGAGAATTATTCTCACCTTCTGAAAAGGCACAAGGTTTAGGATTTGATGCGGATACAGGCCGGGACTTCATCGGGTTGGAAAACCTCCAAATCAGCTAGTGACTGGTGCAGAGATCTCTTATTGGAAAAACAACTATTTAAAGAGGATCAACAGTTTGTTTTAGTAAGGTCATGTTTCCGTCATAAGCAATACAACAAACGCTAAAATAAAAAACCCTGATAATCAGATGATTATCAGGGTTACTGCGGAGAAGAAGGGATTCGAACCCCTGGAGGTTTAACCCTCGCTGGTTTTCAAGACCAGTGCATTCGACCACTCTGCCACTTCTCCTAGTCATTCAACAAAAAATACTTTTTGTTTAAGCGGTTGCAAATATACAATTATTCTTTAAAAATTGAGCGTAATAATAAAAAAACATACCGAATTCTATTTTTATAATTCCAAGAGAAAACCTCAACCTAAATTTTAAAATTCCCATAAAAATTTGATAAGTATTTGAAGAACATTTTTCACTTTATTATATATGAAAGATGGAATTTGTAAACCTCTAACCTATAACTCCTAATAAATCAACCTTTATCATGAGACAGTTTACTGTCGCCGGTAATCGGGATCACCTTTCCAGAATAGGTTGGGGTTTTTTCAATATTAAGTTCTATCCAAGCTTTCATATTTGCCAGCCACTCTCTTCTTGCAAATCTACTGTTGCCGGGGTACTCATGCTGATCTGCTACATAACCCTGCACATTCAACCCCATATTTTTACCAATATAAATTGCTCTAGGGAGGTGAAATTCTTGTGTAAATACAATCGCACTTTTTACCTTAAAAACATCCCTAGCTCTATACATAGTGTCGTATGTATCAAAGCCCGCATGATCTAAGAAAATATCTTTGTCCGGAACTCCTCTATCATTGAGGTAATTCTTCATGGCGTTTACTTCATCGTAGTTTTTTTTACCGTGATCACCGCTCAGAAGGAATTTTTTAAACTTTTTGTTTTCATAAGCTAGTAATGCTGCATCCACGCGATCTTGTAGGATAAGAGAAAGACTTTTATCTGGTTTTACACTTGCACCTAGAACAATACCAGTATAAGCCTCTTTAAGTTGGTCTACATCTGTTACAATAAGATCTCTGGAGGTGCGCTTAACGTGCAGTTGAAGAATGAGGATACCTACTACAGCTAAGATGACACTAAAAACGAGTATGTTTAATATGCTGCGCATTAAATGATAGATGTAGGTTTTTTGTCGTCGCCTATGGCGACAAAAGTAAAGATTCCGGTCACCACTTTTTCACGAGAATAGCTGTACATATCTTCCATATAAATGCTGGTTTCTACCACACAACTGGTCTTACCTACTTTAGAAATATGACCTACCATTTCAATAATACTTCCCTGTGGGATAGGTTTTTTAAAATCTATTTTATCAGTGCTTATAGTCACTACTTTTTTTCTAGAGAATCGAGTGGCGCAAATAAAAGAAACTTCGTCCATAAGCTGTAGAGCCATACCCCCGAAAAGCGTGTCGTAATGATTGGTTGTATTAGGAAAAACAGCCTTGAAAATGCTCGTCTTGGATTCCTTAATTCGTAAATCGATGTCCTTCATTGAAAAATCTTATAGTAAAGCCCTTAATGGACATGAGTTGAACGTTATTTTTGCATATTAATTAGAAAAGTATTGGTGTGGATCTCGCTTTCTATTCTCATTTGAAAATAGAACTTTATCCTGTACTTGATTCAGTTCTAAAGCAGAATATTTACCAAATTCTCAACTACAAAGATAACGTATGACAACTATGGATAGTATAGAAAGTTTGCAATGGAGATATGCAACCAAAAAATTTGATTCTGAAAAAAATCTGGAAACAAGCCAATTGGAGTTGCTTGCACAAGCCTTTAATCTTACCGCGACATCCTACGGTTTACAACCTTGCAGGTTAATTGTTGTTCAAGATCAAGATCTTAAGGAGAAAATGGTACCTCATTCTTATGGTCAGATGCAAGTTAAAGATGCCAGTGCTGTATTAGTGATATGCACCACTGCTGTAGATGAACAATATGTAAAAGATTATTTTTCTATAGTTAAAAAGGAGCGCAACACACCAGATGAGGTGATTCAGCCTTTTCAAGATTTCTTGACAAGTACCTTTTCCAAGAAAGAGTCTGAAGAAATTGAATTGTGGGCAAAGAACCAAGCTTATTTGATTTTAGGAAACTTACTCACCGTTTGCGCCCAACAGCAAATCGATTCCTGTCCTATGGAAGGTTTTGTGCCTGAGAAAATAGATGAATTACTAGATTTAAAAAACAAAGGTTTAAAAAGTACCTTACTACTTCCTGTGGGGTACCGAGCGACTGACGACTCCATGTCTCAATTAAAAAAGGTACGTCGACCACAGCAGGAGATGGTTTTCTATTTATAGAAAGTAGTATAATAATAGAATATAGAATCCGCTACGAACTAAATAAAAAGCGGTAAGCATGTTTTGATGTGTAATCCTATTCTAAATGCATTGATTTTTAAACTGTAGTTTGTAAAGGGTTCCTTAGAAAAAATAGAGTGATTTTCATTTTGAAAATCACTCTTTTTTATGCTTAAAATTTATTTCTGCCTTCTGCCTTCTGCCTACTGAATGGTATATTCAATTTCAAAAGCCTCAGAAATTCTAAAGTACCCAAATGGGGACCGCTTTGAATCTGTGGTATTGATGATGTTACCTCTTACAACCGCTGGTTGTGTAGCAAATGGACCGCCACCTCCTTCTCCTGCTTGTTGTAACAGGGTCTCATAGAAGTTAAAACAACGCTGGTCTATTCCTATGATGCGTATAGTTGCCACTGTTCCAGGAACTGCTTCTTCTATAAAAAAGGTAGTTTGAGTGCGGTTTCCATCACTAAACTCGTCATCTCTGGTGTCTACTTGCTCATTGTCTATATCAGTATATTCAAAAAGGTAATAATTACCAAGACCTGAAGGATCGTTAAAGAAAGCAGTGACCTCAGTAAGATCATCTCCAAAACCGCTTATAGTCTCTTGCTCTACATCTGTAAATGGTACCGTAGGCTCTAAACTTTCGGTAGCGGTGTAGATATCTCCGTTATCATTAATAGTTAAGGTGTAGCTGTTTTCAGTAGGATTGTTCATTCTTATAAATGGAAAGTTAGTGCTATAAACTCCATCTGAGACAAAAGGAATAGGGATGAGGCTGCCATCGGCATCAGTGATGCTGACTAAGGCATCATTTACAAAAACGATTTCCTCGTCATAAAACCCGGCAGATCTAGTAAGTTGTACTCTAGTAGAAGAGGTTCCAGATTCGTTGAGCTCTATGGAGGCATCTATAACTAGTCGTGGATCTGAATTATTGAGATCTAATTGAACTACATCAGAGCAAGAGGAGAACAATAATAAAGTAACTGCATATATATATAAATTCTTCATCTCTTAAAATTTAAAATTATAAGTAATTGCAGGAATAACTCCAAAAATAGCAAGCCTTGTCGCTTCATTTCTATTGGTATCTTCATTCTCTGCAAAGGAGATACTCACCGCATTTCTTCTGTTGTAAGCATTGTATAAGCTAAAAACCCAACTCGATTGCCAGCCGTTTTTCTTATTGGGTTTAGGAGTGTAAGTAGCAGAGAAATCCAATCGATGCACAATAGGCAAGCGGCTGCTATTTCTAGCTTCAAACGTAGGGATAAACAAACCGTCAAATTCATACTGCCCATTCGGATAGGTAATAGGTTGTCCGGTTTGTAAGGTAAAATTAGCTCCTAGATCCCATTTCCTATTGAGTTCATAATTTGCCGTTAGGGTAAGGTCGTGTGTTTTATCCCAAGCAGCGCTGTACCATTCTCCATTATTAATTCCAGGTTCTAAAGCAGTTCTTCCAGGCGTGCGTTGTTCACTTCTGGAAAGTGTGTAGGCGATCCATCCTTGAAGTTTCCCTTCATTTTTTCTAAGTAAAACCTCCAGACCATAAGCTCGAGCTTCTCCTTCTAATAAAATTTGCTCTACGGCATCATTGGCAATTAAATCGGCACCATCTATATAATCCAGTCTGTTTTGAACGGTTTTATAAAAGGTTTCGGTTTCTATGGAGTAGTTTCCTATATTCTTAAAGAAACCAGCAGCGACTTGAGTTCCCTTTTGTGGTTCTATAAAGGTTCCGCTAGGAACATAAAGATCAAATGGAGTAGGAGCATTGGTATTAGAAATCAAGTGTATATATTGATTGATACGCTGGTAGCTGGCTTTGATACTTGTATTGTCATCTAAGGAGTAAGCGATGGAAAACCTAGGCTCTAAGTTGACAAAGGACTTTAGGGTTTCACTGCGACTGCTAGAAAAAGAAGCTGTAGGGGCTGCACTTTCATAAATTTCTAAATCTTCACTGTATAAGAGAGGTTGGTTATTTTCATAGATATTAAGACTTTCTTGTCCTAACCTATTGAAACTACTTATTCTTAAACCTGCATTGATATTGATTTGGTTACTTATTTTAAACTCTCCATCTGCATAGACGCCATTTTCCCAAGCGTATTTTTTAATCAGCTGCCGGTCGTTGATACCACTTGTAGAAGTAGTAGGCTTTATTCTTCCTGGATCAAACTCGTAATAAATGGAGTTGATTCCGTATTTCATTTTTACCTTATCATTTACAAAATTAGTAAGGTCGTATTTTAGGTTCATATTAGTAATACCACTATCAAAGGTAAACTCGACAAATTGTAACTCCAGTCCGTAGTTGTAATCGCTATAAATTACAGAAGCGTTGGAAAACCATTTTTCATTATAAATATGGTTCCATCTGACATTCACAAAACTGTTACCGAAAGTGTTACCAAAAAGATTATTCACATTAAAGACATCCCTACCAAAGTAACTGGACATATAAAGACGGTTATTATCATCTAGATTAAAACTGGCTTTAGCGTTGAGGTCGTAGAAATAAGCAACATTATCTACGTCAAATAATGGCAAGAATAAATGCGCATAACTACTACGTCCTCCTATTAAAAAGGAGGCCTTTTCTTTGATAATAGGACCTTCAAATAGCAATCTACTCGCTACAACGCCTATTCCTCCTGTACCGCTAAACTTTTGTTTGTTTCCATCACGTTGATAAATGTCCAGTACACTAGAAACGCGACCGCCATATCGTGCTGGTATTCCACCTTTGTAGAGTTTTAAATCTTTTATGGCATCTGGGTTGAAGACCGAGAAAAAGCCAAACAAGTGATCACTTCCATAAAGAGTAGCTTCATCCAGTAGTACCAAGTTCTGGTCTGCAGCGCCACCTCTTACATTAAAACCAGCAGATCCTTCACCGGCATTACTAACTCCAGGAAGTAACGTAAGTGCTTTGATGAGATCAGTTTCTCCCAGTACTACAGGAACTTTCCTAATCGTTTCTATAGAAAGTGCATTTACACTCATTTGAGGTGATTTAGTGCTCATTTTTTCTACATCGGCAGTGATGACAATGGCGTCTAGTTCTTCACCTTGTTCTTTTAGGGACAGGTCTATTTTTATGTTATCGTTGAGGGAGATCTTTTTTTCTACAGTGGCATATCCTATGCTGGAATATTGCACGGTATAAGCTCCTGTAGGCAAGGTGATCGAATAATAACCGTAGGCATTGGTAATGGTTCCGGTTTGTAATTCGATGATGCTTACCGTAACGTTGAGCAAAGTTTCACCAGTTCCATCTTCGATAATGGTACCTGAGAGCGTGGCTTTTTGTGAGTACGCTTTCGCGAAAGCGAGAAAGGTAAAAACTCCTATGAGTACAATATTCTTCAATAGTTAGGTTTTAGGTCTTGAAAATTAATGATGTAAATAAAAATATCCTGCAAAAATAAAGGCCAAATGCTTCCCAAAGCGAACCTTTACATTTAATTTAATATCTTTTTAAACTAGGGTGCAAACATCATAAATCACTTTAGTAACTTTGATAAAAACTATTTCCATGACAACAGCACAACTTACCGACCAACTTTCCTTACCTGTAGTGGCAGCGCCTATGTTTTTAATATCTGGGCCAGAACTTGTCATTTCTTGTTGTAAAAACGGAATAGTAGGTACATTTCCAGCGTTGAATCAACGATCTAGTGAAGGTTTTGAAGAATGGTTGGTGCAGATCAAAACAGAACTCACACAATGGGAAGAAGAAACGGGGAAGAAAGCAGCGCCTTTTGGTGTGAACTTGATTGTTCATGGCAGTAATCCACGACTCCAAGCAGATTTGATGTTGTGCATGAAGCATCAAGTGCCGTTGATCATTACTTCTTTAGGAGCAGTAAGTGATGTGGTAGATGCGGTACATAGTTATGGAGGTGTTGTTTTTCACGATGTGATAAAAAAACGCCATGCTCAAAAAGCACAAGAAGCAGGAGTAGACGGATTGATCTTAGTTTGTGCAGGAGCAGGAGGACATGCGGGCATTCTCAATCCGATGCCTTTTATAAGAGAAGTTAAAGAGTTCTTTGACGGTACCATTTTGCTTGCCGGAGCCATGAGTTCTGGTCAGGACGTTGCTAGTGCTTTACAAATGGGTGCAGATCTCGCTTATATGGGAACACGTTTTATCAATACAGAAGAATCTAAGGCAACAGACGAATACCGAGACATGATCATAAAGGCTGGTTGTAGTGATATCGTATACACTGCTGCCATCTCTGGTGTGAGTGCTAATTTTTTAGGCGCTAGTTTGCAAGCCGCAGGAATTACAGAAGAGCAAATGAAAGCCAAAGTGAAAATTGACTTTGGTAAAGAAATGGATACCGAAGCCAAAGCCTGGAAAACCATCTGGAGCGCGGGACAAGGTAGTGCCACTATAAAAGAGAGTATGCCAACCGAAGCCCTTATAGCTAGAATGAAAACAGAATTTAAAGCCGCTATAGAAAAGCAAATAGAAAACTTGAAAAAGTACAGTTGATTGCTATGACCATTTTTTGATTTGTTGATGTCGCGATTTGAGGAGATAGAAAAGGTCGATCTCGGCTGAGTCGAGCGTCGGAAAGGTGGAAAGGAATTTGTTTCAGTTTTTTTTTCGTTCTAAAGACTTCTTTTTAGAGCGTTTCAACTAGTAGTTTTGTAGGTAATAGATGTAAAACTCAAAACGTTCTCGACTCTCGCTCCAATTGACATCTCACTTGGAACTTTGAACGTTTATTTTTGATTTTTGATTTTTCATTTTGGAATTTTTTCCAATTACCTTTGCCCCATGAGCCAACTTGTACAAATTTCTATTTTACCGCATCATCTAGAAGATGAAGATCATATCCTGAAGAAGGTTTTTGAAAAAATAGATTTGCGCATGGATGATGTCCAGAAGTGGAATATCAGAAAGCGCTCAATAGATGCAAGACAGAAAAAAGTAACATTCAATTTACAAATAGAAATATGGCTTAAAGGAGAAGATATTCCTGAAAGAGAAGTGTTTCAAATTCAAGATGTTTCTCAGTCAAAAGAAGTTGCCATCATAGGAGCTGGTCCCGCAGGTTTATATGCAGCATTAAGAGCTATTGAGGGCGGCTTAAAACCTATCGTCTATGAACGTGGTAGAGATGTACGCTCTAGAAGACGGGATCTTGCTGCGATTAATAAAGATCATATCGTCAACCCAGAATCCAACTATTGTTTTGGAGAAGGAGGGGCTGGAACCTACAGTGATGGTAAATTATATACCAGATCTAAGAAAAGAGGGAATGTGTTAAAAGCCTTGGAGTGGTTTGTTGATTTTGGCGCTATACCTGATATACTGGTAGATGCACATCCTCATATAGGGACTAATAAGTTACCGCAAATCATTACTTCTATGCGAGAAGCGATTGAAAAAGCTGGTGGAAAAGTACATTTTGAAGCTAAAATGACTGACATACGTCACGAGAATCAACAAATTAATGCGATTCAGATTAATGACAAGGAATGGATTGCCTACGACAACCTCATACTAGCAACTGGTCATTCAGCTAGGGATATTTTTTATTTGCTTCACAAAAGAGGTATAAAAGTACAGGCAAAATCATTTGCTATAGGAGTACGGGTAGAACACCAACAAGAATTGATTGATCAGATTCAATACCATGGGGATGATCAAAATCCTTATTTGCCGCCGGCTAGTTACAGCCTTGTAGAGCAAGTAGACGGAATGGGAGTTTACTCTTTTTGTATGTGCCCTGGTGGTATTATTGCACCATGTGCTACAGCTACCGATGAGGTGGTTACGAATGGCTGGAGCCCGAGCAAACGTAATAATCCATATGCTAACAGCGGTATTGTGGTAAGCGTATCTCCAGAAGATTTACCTAACTACGATCCTGAAGATCCATTTGTATCCCTTAATTTTCAGAAAAAAGTGGAATATGATTGTTGGGTTGCTGCTGGGAAAACTCAAAAGGTTCCAGCGCAACGTATGCAGGACTTTGTGGAAGGAAAACTGTCTACAGACTTCCCTAAAACCTCGTATTACCCGGGTTTAACTAGTGTTGATTTGAACAAAGTACTTCCAGAAATGCTGGCCACTCGTTTAAGTGCTGCTTTTATTGCCTTCGGTAAAAAGATGAAAGGCTACTATACCAACGACGCTGTGCTGCATGCTCCAGAAAGTCGCACAAGCTCACCAGTAAGTATACCTAGAGACCCCTTTACAATGGAGCATATAGAAATCAAAGGTTTATATCCTTGTGCCGAAGGAGCAGGATATGCTGGAGGTATTATTAGCGCAGCAATAGATGGGATCAACTGCATGGATCGCATCATTGAAAAGAAAAACCTGTAAATAAAACTTCTTTATTTAAATGATTACTATTCTTTATATCCAAATAAGCTTTTAATTTTACAACGAATTATAAGAACCCCTATGTTACCTATCACCTATTACGACTTATCCTATGCAGAGCTTTTTGTATTCCCTAAATACATGATTGCGCAAATGAAGTCAGGAATCATCCTCGCACCAGAAAATAATGACGAACTCAACGCCATTGCACAAAATCACTTTGCAGGTAAGAACTTTGTTTACATATCCAACCGTATTTTTGATTATAATGTGAGTCCGGTTATATATTTGGAAGCCTCAAAAATCCCCAACCTTATAGGCATGTCTATAGTTACCGATAAAGAAAAACGCACTGCTCTATTTGAAAGTAAGTTCTATGCAAAAGAGTTTCTGGTAGCTTCTACTATTGAGGAAGCAGTAAATTGGGCTGTTGACTTAATAGAAAAAAATAAACCTTAATAAAAGCAGGCTTTAGTCGGTAGTCAAGTTTCCTAGAAATTCCTATTTTAACAAAAATTAGAAGTTCATCAAAGATTCACTTTTCGGCCTTCTGTAGATATTTGAACCGACGCCGAGACTAATAATGGAGTATGGCGTGTAGGTCATGTCCTGATAAAAGTGCTCTTCCTTTTAAAAAATCAAGCTCGATTATAAAGCTATAGCCTAATATAGAAGCTCCAGTTTGATTGATTAATGAATATGCCGCTGCTGCAGTACCTCCGGTGGCTAGCACGTCATCATGAATAAGAACGCTATCGGTACTTTTAATAGCAGCTTCCTGCATTTCAATAGTGTCAGACCCGTACTCTAGTTGATATTCTTGACTCATGATCTTTCCTGGTAGTTTACCAGGTTTGCGTATCATAACAAATTTTGCATTCAGCGCTTTTGCCATGAGCATTCCAAATAGAAAGCCTCGTGATTCTATTCCAACAACTACATCAATTTTTTGATCTTGAAAAGGCTCGATTAATGCTTGAGTCATTTGATCTCTAGCCTCCTGAGAGGCTAATAATGGTGAGATATCTTTGAAAATAATACCTGGTTTTGGAAAATCAGGAATGTCTATGATATGTTGTGCTAAGAAAGGATTGTTCATGGGTTAAATATAGAAAAGGCAAGTCTTAGTTGACTATTTGAAGAAGCATATTTTAAATATAATTTCCAGAGAGAAATAATTATAAGTTTATTGTCGAATAAAGTTGGCAATATTCTAAATTCCCGTATATTTGCAGCCGCAAAAGCAACAAGCCTTTTGTTTATTAGGCCTCGTAGCATAACTGAATAGTGCACCACATTACGGCTGTGGAGGTTGCAGGTTTGAATCCTGCCGAGGTCACCATCACCCACAACGGCGTTGTGAATTAAAATATAAAAACCTTGACAAGCTCGCTTGATCAAGGTTTTTTGTTTTAAGACACTAGACTTACAAAGGCTGGTAGTGGTATGTGCAAAATGGACTTCATTCAGGATCAATAAAATTCATCCTGCCGAGGTCACTAAACGGGAATTTTCAATATTATTTTGAAAGTTTCCGTTTTTATTTTCTGCTAACTTATCTGATAGGAGGCAATTTTAGCAATAATAGAGTTCACTCTAAAAGTTTGAACTCTTTTGTTTTTGAAGTCGTACCCTAAACCGTCTGGAAAGGCCATATATTGAAGTTTTCTTTTAACCTCAATGTCTCCAGAACTACATAACAGCGGTAGATTGTACTTGCAACAAAAAAGCGTACAAGACATGGACTAACTGTTTTTTGCTATTAAGCCGTTAAAATGGTAAGACAATGGATTCTGGATTAATAAAATCTTTGGTATACGGATTTTCAAGAAAGCTAAGTGGCGGCTTTTGAAATTTAAGAATATCTTCTCTTTCAATACCGTAAACCTGCCAATAATTGGATAGCAATTGGGCATATATATCCTCATCCCAAAATCCGAAATGAGGTTGCTTACCAGCCGTTTCAACTTCTATGGTAATCCCATTGTCTTGGTTTTCAATTTTGTATTTAGGTTTGTACTGTAATATATAATCAGAATAATGAAACCTCGCGTACAGCTCTTCAAACTGGACGGGATGTAAAACATGACCTTCCATTTTATCGAGGATCTCTTTTTGCTTCTCCCCAATTACCCCGTTATCTTGTAAACATGCGATAAAACCAAAGCCATTGACTCCAAATGAGAACATTAAATTAACAGCATCGTCGCGATAGCTAAAAATATCGGCAGAATATTTAAGTGGAAATACGGCGATACTCCATGGTTTTTTTCCAACGAAGGAAATCGGTTCTATTAAGGATTGTAGCATTAAATGGAAGTTACCAAAGCGTTCCCTGAGAGTGACGGAAAGCCCAAAATCTTCACCTTGCCTTAACAGTCTGTCTCTTTCATAAAGCATTTCGTAGTATAGCATACCATAGACCATTCTGCCTGTCCACAGAAAAAGCAACTCTTGATCGAGTGACGCCATGCCTTCAAAACCTTTTTTATACGCAGCCTCAACTTTTACATCCAGCTCCTCAAAAGCTGTTTTCACTTTGGAAGAACAGGGTAATTTAAGATCTCTATAATTATAAGATTTGGCTTTATCCATCATCTCAATTCTTTCATTACCTAATTTAAAATGATCCATCAGCCATCCCGGAAAAACGGTCATGTTTTCATTTGTCAAAGCTCCTGAAAGGAAGCAAAAATGTTCGTCAAAATTCAAATCCTTAAAAGGATTAAAAAGCGTTTGTGTCATCAATATTCAGATATATTAAGTTTTAAATCTTTCCAAATGTAGCCATAAATTATTGTTTGTTTTACCTAATTTATATAGAATCAAAAATCTCAAATTTTGGACAGTACCGTAAAACCTTCCCTTAAAGGAACCGCTCAACAATGTTGATTATTACGACCCAGATTTTTCAGCCCAGCTCTTCCTAAAATAGGTAAGGCTGCAAGGGCGGTTTGGAAAGCAGCAAACTCACTTTTACCATTTATAAAAGTTTCCAAATTTGCTAGTTTCTCTCTAATAATGGACTCTCTAGTTGGTGGCGTGTAAATGGTTTGCCCTTGCTCATTTTTTAGAGTAATTCTAGGAGTTGTTCTAATCCCAACTTTACTTTTTTTAATATTTTGTACAATTTCGATACACAAGTTTGTACTTATAAAAGGACGCTTTTCAATATCTCGCAATCCATTATAAAGCGCTTCTTTATAACTGATACCATCTTTCGTAGCTGGATTATCAAACTTTTTGTCGGCTACCAAAGATTTATATAAATCGTCATTAGTGGTAATAATGTTTTCTATTTCAGAACTCGCTTTTGCTTCTAGTAGATGAATAGTGTCTAAGAATAAAGTAGGATTAGTTAAATTAGTTAGCATACCGTTAAGTTGTGCTAATGCTCTACTGGCATCAATAGTCTTACGTAAAACCTTAGTTGTTTCTAATATAGTTTTAGGAGGCAATAATGGTAAACCATTATAAGGATTAGTTTTATTGAAATCTTTCATTTTTAATAAGGGTAATAATTACCTGCATTAATTTAACAAGGGTAAACACATAAAAATATCACCCTCGTTAGGTACTTAGGGTAAGAATTACTCGTATTTATTAATGTAGAAAGTCTAAATGCTAACTACCAGTGCCGTTTTTTGGAAGGATAATTACTACTCATTAATTGCTGGAACCAGAAGTCGTTGAACAGAAAGGCTGTCTACTAAAACACTGTCTATCTTAATTGGTGGATAGGCTAACAAGGAATCTCTAATCCTTAAGCTTTCCATATATGTACTGTCATTTTTATAATAGTCAGTAGCCTCTAAGGCTTTGATATCGCTGTAATCAGGACAGGAGAAGTAGGGTTGATCGTATTCAAAATTAGTCAACAAGGGGTTTTTCCAACGGCTTAAACTTTTAAACATATTTGCTACCATAGGCATTGCTGTACCAGCACCACTACCCATATAAGTGCTTTCAAAATGCACTCGCTTATCTCGAGCACCTACCCATGAGCCTATCACGATTTCTGGGGAGCAAGCAATAAACCAACCATCACCATTATTCTGCGTAGTACCTGTTTTTCCTATGATGTTATAAGGGATTCCATAATTGCTAAAACCAGCACCAGTTCCATTTGTCAAGACTTCTTCCATCATTTGTTGAAGTTTTTTGACGCTTTGTCTACTCGCCACCTTAGCTTCATATTTAGGCTTTGCTTGGTATAAAACAGTTCCTTTTTGATCGGTTATTTTTTGAATCATGTAGGGTTTTACAAGACTTCCACCATTAGAAATACTTGCGTATGCCGTTACCATTTCCATCAAGCTGATAGGTGCTGTTCCCAAAACTATGGAAGGAACCTCTGGAATATCAGAGGTAATGCCCATTTTTATTGCTTTTTTGATCGTATTTGGAACACCTACCTGTAATTGCAATGCTGCCGATACGGTATTCACACTATTAGCCAGCGCACCGTGTAAACTATAGCTGCCGCCATAGCTGCCGTTGCTGTTTTTGGGTTGCCAGTCTTCGTATTTACTATATTTACGAAGGAAGTTGTCGTAAAAAGTGCAGGGATCAACACCTTGCTCCAAGGCCGTGAGATAGGTGATAGGTTTGAATGTAGAGCCTACCTGGTTTTTACCTTTAATGTTATCTATTTGCGAGAATCCATAATCAATACCGCCTAAATAGCCCATAATGGCACCGCTACGGCTGTTCATGGCAAGAATCCCCGTATGTAGACGTACTAGGGAACTTATCATACTATCTTGCACGGACTGTTGTCGCAGTTCAAATCCTTTTCCTATTTCCCAGTATTTTTTGGCTTCAGGTTTTTGGAGGTATTGGTTTATTTCGTTTTCTGTTTTCCCTTCTGCAAGCATTTTTTTTACAATGGGTTGAATGGACATAAGGTTTGCAATAAAAGCTTGTTTCCCACCTTGGGTGGTGGTGTTGGTCCAGTTCTTATCCATCAGTTTTTGCAATTTGGCCATTTGTCGTTCCATAGACTGCTCTGCATATTTTTGAATATGAGGCTGCAGCGTTGTGTAAACTTGTAAACCGTCTAGTTCCAGGTCATAGACTGCTCCGTCAGTTCTGGGGTTGTTTGCTGCCCAAGAATTAAATTCTGCTCTTACGTAATCTTTATAATATCCAGAAAGGGAGGAGTTTTTTTCCGCGGGACGGTATTTAAGAGTCAACTCTGTTTTTGCAGCATCAGCCTCCTCTTGAGTAATAGCGTTATTTTTTACCATTTGTGCCAGAACAACGTTTCTTCGGTTTGTCGAGTTGATAGGGTTTTTTCTTGGATTGTAATAGGTCGGTGCTTTAAGCACTCCTACCAGTGTTGCACATTCTGCAAGGCTTAATTTTGCTGGAGTCTTACTAAAAAACCGTTGAGCAGATTTCTCGATTCCGTATAGGTTTTCACCAAAGGATACGGTATTAAAATACAGTAACAGCAGTTCTTCTTTGGTATAAATGTTCTCTAAACGTTTTGCTATAATAAGTTCCCGCATTTTATTGATAGGCGTGCTCAATAGCCACATTTCTTTACGTCCAAAAATATTTTTTGCGATTTGTTGGGTAATCGTGCTGCCGCCGCCTTTTCCTTGTTGCATTAAAATAGACTTTACAAAAACTCGGGCATAACTTTTATAGTCGATACCTGAATGTTCGTAAAATCGCACATCCTCTGTGGCTATTAAAGCCTTTATTAGATAGGGGTTTAATTCTAAGGAGTCAATATTGCTGCGATTTTGAAGATAGAAATAAGCGATAGGCTTTTTATCACTACCATAAACTGTAGATGTTACAGGATTTTCAAGCTTGGCCAATTCCGTCTCATTGGGTACATGACCAAATATCCCTATATAAGTACCTGCAAATAAAATCGCAACAAAAGCAAATCCTGAAAGCATCAAATAGGCTAAGCACACAAATGGATGCTTTTTCAAATAATTGAAAAAGCTCGTTGCTTTAGCGGCTATTTTTTGTCGAAATGTTGTTGCCATAATTTGAAAGTTCTAAACGAATATTTAAAACGAATTTAGCTTGTTTTACGGTAATAAATTAAGATAATGATTCCTATTGTTTTTATTTAATATAAGAACTATTCAAATAAGAAGTATCTCCCTGTTTATATATAAATAAACCCTCCACTACCAACTAATTCAGGGTTTTAGATACCGTAAAAGAGAATCTTATTTCCTGATTAGCTAAACAACTAGACCTCTTACTCCAGCTATGGACTGATTTAAAGTAAGCTTATTACTACGCTGAAAGTGGCGACCTGCATACAGGAAGGGAGGCTTTTGGTTAGTCCATTAAATAATTACTAAGCACGGCTACGCAGATGGAGCTTTTTTTTAAAAATAATAATAATGGAGTACCTGTTTTTTCACATATTTTCTACCTCTATCAATAACCTTAATTTCCATGATTTAAGTCATAGGTGCTCTTTTACGTAATAGCTAGCTTTACATATGAGGTGACAAAAAAAAGGCATCTAGTCACACGGCTTTTACTGCGCAGTATCAGCTCATTTATTAAGTGATAAAAATATAGACCGAAACGAACACCTAGCTCATGAGATTGATTTTCAATATTTTAATGTGACCTAATTGTTCACCTCTGGAAACATCCCTTTAGAAAATCAAATCACATACTAATTAAATTGGATAAATTCATAATAGACACGAGGGGAGTTGCTAGGTTGTAGAAATATAAAATATATAAAAAATGAAAGCACAAAAAACACTAGGCATTTGGATGGATCATGCTACGGCACATTTGATAGATTTAGAGTCTACAAAAAACAATTATTCGATAGTATCAGGTTTTACTTTTGATACACAAGAAGAGGCCTTGAGTAGAAGTGAAAATCTGATGCATAACAAAAGAAAGCAAATGCGTGAAGCTTACTACAAGGAAATTGCAGCTGTTATTTTAAAATATGACCATGTGCTTCTATTTGGTCCTACCAATGCAAAAACAGAACTGCACAATTATGTGAATGCCGACTCAGGTTTTAAGAATATAAAAATAGTAACTATAGCGGCCGATAAAATGACCGATAATCAGAAGCTTGCTTTTGTCAGGAATTATTTTCAACGGGCATAATACATTTGATCATATTACTTATTTGACATTTAATTTTGTCCCATAAAACTTGTCAAATATCAGGCATGCAGTCAAATCACCAGTGACATTAACTGCAGTTCTAAACATACCCAAAATACGATCAATGCCTATGATGACAATTAGGCCATCAATAGGAATACCGGCGCTCTGAAGCACCGATGCAAGAATAATCACGCCTCCTCCAGGAATTGCAGGTGTTCCAATAGAAGCTGCTACCACAGTAAAGGTGATGAGTAGAAGGCTCATTACAGACAATTCAATACCATAAGCTTGTGCCATAAATATAGTGGTTACACATTGGAACAATGCGGTTCCATCCATATTGATGGTAGCACCTACAGGGATGACAAAGTCGCTGATATGAGAGGACACTCCTAATTCTTCATCAGCTGTTTTCATAGAGATGGGCATTACTGCTGCAGAGCTTGCTGTAGAAAACGCGAGTAGTTGTGGCTCTTTGATTGCTTTTAAAAACAATAGCGGATTTTTCTTAGTGACTGCCGATACTAGTATCAAATAGAATAGCAATAATACGAGCAGGCCTATAATAACCACCATCATGTAATACCCCAAGCCTAGGAATATTTCAATACTGGTTCTGGACAGTAAAGCTGACATTAAGCCAAAAACAGCGTAAGGAACGAGCATCATAGCCCAAGAGACTACGATCATGCATATTTTTTGAATAGCTTCAGAAAACCGAATGATGGGTTTTGCTGTTTCTGGTCGAAGTTGAGTAATGGCTACTCCTATAATTATAGTAAAAATGACCACACCCAACATTTCTCCCGTAAGTATAGATTCCATCGGATTACTAGGAATAAGGTTGGATATCGCGTTCGGAATATTACCGATAATGTCAGTTTGTTCGTCAGGTACTATTGGATTTTGACCACTATTGGGAAACCCGCCTAGTTCAAAAACATATTGACCAGGTTTTAAAATCAGCGTTAGTAAGACTCCAATTACTATAGCTATGGAGGTGGTAAAAATGAAATAGAACAACAGCTGGAGTCCAAAAGTTTTGAGATTATTTGATGTGTTTCCTACAATTCCAGTAATTATGGATGTAAAGATTAGTGGAATCATAATCATTTGAACCATCCTCATAAAAATTTTACCAGGAAGGTCCAACCAATCAGCAATCAGCAAACTAACGTTTTCTGGAACTATTCCTGTCGATGGATTGAGTAGAACTCCAATTCCAGCCCCTAATAGGAGTCCGATAATTACTTGAAGCCATAAACGACCTTTAATAAGTTGATCTAAATGAACGGATAGGTTATTAAGAGATCTGAATTCTATCATATTTTTATTCTTCTTGTTTGATAACAGTATCAAAACATCCGTTTTTACATGAATTCGGATTGGAATCACTTCCCAAACAGTCCTTGTAAGAATTAGTGCGACAGACTTTTAACTCCGTTTTACTAATAATATTTTCATCTTTAGAGGTTGGCTATTTCCGCTTTCGCGAAAGCGAAATAAACAACAGATAAAGAGATCCTTATCACCTTTTAGTTATCCTTATTCTATTTTTAAAATACTAAACTTGTCATTATCCTCTCTAACCAATATGAGGTGAGAGGAAATAAATTTAGAGTGAATAACGGGTATGTCTTGTTGTGATTTTAATTTGTAATACAATAAGTTATGGGGTCCACGGATGTGCATTGCCATTTTGTTGGTAGTAGTGATAATTAATTCATGATAACTATAACTCACTATATTCTTACCTAGTACGTTGGTGCCAATGACCTCTGTTTTGTAAGGCTTAATAACCCTTGCAAAACCATGTTCAAAGGCTGTGGCAACTATATATTCTGTCGGGATAAGGGTTTCACCTTTGGTATTTATATAACCGTAATAAAAGATGTTTTCTCGTTCTTCTTTAATCAGGCAAAGGCCGTTACTAAATATCGGAGATTGCTCAGGGGTAGCCGCAATGTCTTTTCTAAAGTCGATGACTAGTGTTCCATTGCTATCTATAAAACCCCAACTATTATTTTTGCTTACAGCCATAAGTCCTTCATGAAAATCACCTATTTTCTCTATATTTTCAAGTTGTTGTGCACTGGTAGAGTCCACTGAACAGAAAAGGAATACCAACATTAATGTAAGAGCTCTCATATTTTTATTTTTAGTGTTTCTATTTGGGTGAAATTAAGACGCTATCTGATCTAATAAAATGAGGAATATCAGTTGGATTTAGGGAAATACGTTATTTAGTGAACAGGAATGGGATGTTAAAAACGGCTGTTTAGGGGGCTTATACACTATTTATATGCGTTTCGGTGATGTTGGTAATGCTGTTTACAAGAGTACGCAGCACCTTTTGAAATAGGCATGTTTTTCTAAAGAGGAAAACTATATAAATTAACAATTAACTTTGTTTCTTCTTTCACTTGATTTAAAAACGCTAAGCACCTCTTATAAACCTTAACCTTAGGCAAAAATGAAATACAATACCTACACCAAAAAGTCTACATTAGTTTCTGAAATTGGTTTAGGAACCTGGCAATTAGGTAAACATTCTGGTTGGAAAAGTATGTCTGAAAAACAAGCCATTGATCTGGTACGTTCCTCTGTAGAATTAGGAGTGAATTTTTTTGATACGGCACCCAATTATGGTCTTGGGACAAGTGAGATAAGGCTTGGAAAAGCCTTACATTCTTTTGATAGAAGTAAAATAGTGATCAACACAAAATTTGGCCACAGCGTTTCAGGAAAGACCAATTACAATTCCAATTATATCCGTGAATCAGTAGAGGGAAGTTTGAAAAGATTGCAAACAGATTATATAGATTCTGTGATCATGCACAGCCCTCCTTCTGAATATTTAGATGGAAATAAAAACCCTCATTATGAGGTGTTAGAAGATTTAATGGAAGAAGGTAAAATCAATGCGTATGGTGCTTCCCTTGATACCTACAAGGACATGAAGCTATTTATGGATACCACTAACGCTAAAGTTATTGAGGCATTTTTTAATATACTGCATCAAGATACGGCTTCCGCATTTGCTTTGGCGCAAAAAAAGGAGGTTGGAATTATCGCAAAAATCCCTCTAGATTCTGGATGGCTTTCAGGGAAATATAATGCAGCAAGTACCTTTAGCGGTATCAGAAGTCGGTGGTCGAAAATGGATATCACCAACAGAAGTGATTTGATACAAAAAGTAAAACGTATCATAGACCGTGAAAATCCTTTAGCACAGTCAGCGCTTTCATTTTGTCTGGCACATGATGCTGTTTCAACCGTTATCCCAGGCAATACTTCCATTGATCAGTTAAAAAGTAATTTAGAAAGCGTCGATCAACCCATGCCTAAAGAATTGGTTAAAAAACTGGAGGATTTTTATCAAAATGAAGTGAAGCCTCTTCATCTTCCCTGGTAAATAGAAGGAGACTTGTTGGAGGTTCTTATTTTTTCTAACAATAATAGCAGCCTACGGGTTGTAGAGTAGATAAATTAATATCGCTATAAATACACTAAGCCATTTAGATTCATGAGTTGGTTATCAAAAAAAACATATTGATCGAGTACACAAAGATAATACTATAGAAGAACTATTGGAATACATTTAAGGGATGGCACCCTTACCTTATGTGATATATGTCATATGATAGGGTAAAGGTTGCTGCTACATTTACTGTCTAAAATGTCATATGATGAATGATTTCAGAAATATATCAAAAGACAATTATAGTCAAGAAGGTGCCTGGCAAAAACTATACGTTCTATCAGAACAATGGAAATCAAATCTTTTGTTTTATAAAGATGATATTAGATTTTTACACCACCTTATCGATACATATTCCCTGTGGATTTCAAAAAATGCCCGTATTGAAAGGATGCAAGAAATGTAGGTCAACTTACTTAAAGTAGATCAAGAATGTGCTTTATTATTGGAAAGAACCATCTGTCAATTACAATATCTCGCCCAATCTAATGATGATCCTTTTAGACATGATTCACATCAATTTAGAGTCGAACATAAATTTTTTTAAGATGAGCTTGTTCCATTGTTAAAAGACTGTAAAACGAATCGGAAATAAGTTTTAAGATTACAGAATATATCATTGAGGGAGAAGAGCTGCTGAGGCAACTTAGCATCATTTCTCAATAAGTTTTATCCATAAACTATTAATATACGCCTAGCTATGAAAAATCTTCATCATCTACTATTAGAAATAACAACACTTACGACTAAAATTGAAACAAATTATCCAGAGCTCTATCGTTCTTTAGATGAAAACCCTATGACTCTTGCCAACTCTAGTCATCCTCATGTGGATCGGGAGGCAATGGAAGAGTATTTAGAAAGTCTAAAGCAATTACTTCGACATCATGTAGAGACTCATAAAAATTGATCATGGGAGAAATAGCAAAATCAAACCGGCAAATAACACTGTTCTTTAGCTCAAATTCTTCGAGAGCAAAACAAACTTTGGCATATGCTAAAGCAGAAGGATTGCCCATTCAAGAAATTGATATTCTAAAAACAAAACTCACTGGAACCCAAATAGTCGAGCTTGCCAGTAGACTGCATCTAGAAGTAGCAGACCTCGTTAACCAAGAACATCCAGCATATTCATCTATTTTTGAACATCACAAATTATCTACAGACGATTGGATTAAAATGATACAGCATAATCCCCAGATCATGAAACAGCCTATTGCTTTACGAGGAGATACTACCATCTTAGTAGAAACCCCCGCAGATATCATTAAAATCTAGATCGAGTACATGACGAATAAAGCAACTAACAAAGCTATTTATATTGCCACCACATCTTCTAATAGTGGGAAGTCCATTGTATCTATAGGATTGATGCAATTACTCTTAAAGAAGGTCGTTAAAGTAGGCTATTTTAGACCGATAATTGATGATGTGGAACCTGGGAAGCTAGATAATCACATCCATACGATCACCTCCTTTTTTAACCTAGACATTAAATTTGAGGACGCGTATGCTTTTCAAAGAAGTGATGTATTACGTAAAATAAATGAGGATAAAGATGATGAAATCATCAGTACTATTATTGATAAATACAAAGCTATTGAAAAGCGTTTTGATTTTGTCATTGTAGAAGGGACCAGTTTTTCTGGACAAGGATCTATGATAGAACTGGATATTAATGTAGTTATTGCAAAAAACTTAGGTATTCCAGCGATTATTTTGGCTAGTGGAGAAGGAAGCACTCTGGAAGGATTGGTCAGTGATCTTAAAATTACTTATGACTCTTTTAAGGACAGGGATGTGGAAGTTTTATCTGTGATAGCTAATAAAGTAGAGCCAGAAAATCAAGCCGTTATAGTAGCCGAATTAAAAAAACAGTTGCCTTCTAACGTCATCGTAAATGCGATACCATTAAACCCTATTCTTTCTAATCCGTCTATCAAAGAAATTGTCGATGAGCTCCATGCCAGCGTTCTTTTTGGAGCATCTCACATCAATAATCAAGCAGGAAGTTTTAGTGTAGGAGCCATGCAATTGCGTCATTATCTCACGCATCTAAAGGAAAATACTCTGGTGATTACACCCGGTGATAGAGCCGATATTATACTGGGAGCTTTGCAAGCAAATAGTTCAGTTAATTATCCTTCGATATCAGGCATCGTACTTACAGGCGGCCTTTTACCAGAAGAGTCGATCATTCAACTGATCGAAGGCCTTGCAGAAGTAGTTCCCATCATTTCAGTACAAGGTGGCACTTTCTCGGTAGCCAATCATATAGGTACTATAAAATCACAAATCTACGCTCAGAACACACAAAAGATTGAAACCTCTATAAAGGATTTTGATACGTACGTACAAGAAGACGCCCTAGTAGAACGTCTCATTACTTTTAAAACAAAAGGAATTACCCCAAGGATGTTTCAGTACCATTTATTAAAAACGGCAAAGTCTAACAAAAAACATATTGTACTACCAGAAGGGCTGGATGAACGTATTTTAAGAGCAACAAAACAACTTATTGATGCAGATGCAGCATTCATTACTTTACTGGGGGATAAAAAACAGATAGAAGATAAAATAGCCTTACTGGATATAGACTTAGATCTGGATCAAGTGACTATTATTAACCCTGCAACATCTGTTGATTTTGACGCTTTCGCGAAAGCTTTATACGAGCTGAGAAAACACAAAAATGTAAATCTTGCGATGGCAAAGGATTTGATGGAAGATGTGTCTTATTTTGGAACCATGATGGTCTATCAAGGCAAGGCAGACGGGATGGTTTCAGGAGCTGCACACACCACCCAGCACACCATAATGCCAGCGCTTCAATTTATAAAAACAAAACCAGAAGCCTCTATTGTGTCCTCTGTGTTTTTTATGTGTTTAGAAGACCGTGTTTCGGTATTTGGAGACTGCGCAATCAATCCCAACCCAACAGCAGAGCAGCTGGCAGAAATAGCAATTTCTTCTGCAGCTACAAGTCTGGCATTTGGTATAGAGCCTAAGATCGCAATGCTGTCCTATTCATCTGGAGTTTCAGGAAAAGGCGAAGATGTAGAGCGTGTACGTAAAGCGACAGAATTAATTAAGCAAAAACGCCCAGATCTTAAAGTAGAAGGTCCTATACAGTATGACGCAGCGGTAGATATGAAAATAGGAAAAGCAAAAATGCCTGACTCTGAAGTAGCAGGGCAGGCTAATGTGTTTATCTTTCCTGACCTCAATACAGGTAATAATACCTACAAAGCGGTACAACGAGAGACAAAAGCTCTTGCTATAGGACCTATTATTCAAGGCTTAAATAAACCAGTGAATGACTTAAGTAGAGGTTGTACCGTAGAAGATATTTTTAATACGGTCGTGGTTACTGCCATTCAAGCCCAAGGAGTTTAAATTAAAAATCAAGCATGAATATATTGGTTATCAATGCCGGAAGTTCTTCTATTAAATTTCAAGTGCTACAAATGCCTTCTGAGCAGGTGATTTGTAACGGAATTCTAGAACGTATAGGCAGTATTGATGCAGTACTTACCTACAAGACACCTAGTAGTGAGATTACTGAAACAGGAACTATAACAACTCATAAAGACGGATTTCATAAAATTGTAAATTTATTATTGCATAAAGATAAAGGCGTTATAGAACGCATAGAAGATATCAATGCTGTGGGTCATCGTGTGGTACATGGCGGGAAGTTGTTTTCAAATACAACTATAATTACTGCTGAGGTGAAGAGTAAAATCAAAGAGTTTTCCTCTCTTGCCCCTTTACATAACCCAAATAATCTGGAGGGAATTCTTATCGCAGAAGAGCTTTTTCCTTCTGCAAAACAAATAGCAGTATTTGACACAGCCTTTTATAAAAGCCTACCCGAAAAGGCTAAAAAGTATGCGATACCCAATAAATTTTACAAAGAAGATAACATACAAGTCTATGGTTTTCACGGGACAAGTCACAAATATGTTTCTGAAAAAGCAATAGAATACCTAGGCTTAAAAGAGTCTAAAATCATAAGCATTCACTTAGGCAACGGTTGTAGTATGACAGCAGTTAGAAACGGGAAAAGTGTGGATCATAGTTTGGGTTTTGCGCCTTCTAATGGTCTTATAATGGGTTCCAGAAGTGGTGATATAGACCATGCTATTATCTTTTATCTAATCAACCATTTAGGATACGACTTACAAGAAATCCAGCGTATTTTAAATAAAGAAAGTGGTATGTTAGGACTCACTGGTTATACGGATTTAAGAGATGTACAACAAGCAGCCGAAAATGGAAATAAAGACTGTATACTCGCTCTAGAAATGAATGCCTACCGAATTAAAAAATATATAGGAGCTTATGTAGCTGCCATGAACGGTCTGGACGCTGTAGTTTTTACTGCGGGAATAGGGGAGAATTCTAGTGTGCTCAGAAAAAAAGTTTGCACAGAAATGCAGTACTTCGGAATGGATCTGGATAACGTAAAAAATGAACAACGTTCCAATGGTATTAGGGAAATCAACACGGCTGTTTCCAAAGTAAAGATACTCGTGATACCAACCAATGAAGAGTTGGAAATTGCAAAACAAACTTTTAAGTTACTTCCTATTTAAAACGAAGTAACCTTAGCGCATTGAGAACAACTACTAGGGTAGAGCCTTCGTGAAAAACAACAGCTAAACCAATATTTGTAAGTCCTAAAATAGTCGCAGGAACTAACAAAACGACCACGCCCAAACTGATCCAGATATTTTGCTTGATGACACGTTTAGACGCCCTACTGAGTCCTATTACAAAAGGTAAGTTCTCAATTCTATCAGACATCAATGCCACATCAGCAGTTTCTAGGGCTACATCGCTACCGGCGGCTCCCATGGCTATACTAACAGTACTTAAAGCCATTGCTGGGGCATCGTTGACACCATCTCCTACCATGGCTATTTTACCATCCCGAACTAATAGGGATTTGATAGCGTCTACTTTATCTTCGGGTAGTAAGTTACCTCTTGCTTCGGTCAGGCCAATTTGTTTAGCAATAGCATCCCCCACATTTTGATGATCTCCAGTAAGCATGATCATGCGTTTTATACCGATTTCCTTTAAGCTTTTAAGAGTGCTAGCCGCTGTTTTTCTCGGTGTATCCATCACACTTATTAACCCAGCGACTTTGTTTTTATAAGCAACTATCATCACGGTATGTCCGTTTTTTAACAGTTGTTCCATTTTAGAAATTAGTACTTGATCAACCTCTATAGCAGCACTTTCCATTAAGCTCCTATTTCCAATAAATACTTTTTCTCGATGATAGGTAGCTTGAATTCCCTTTCCTTGAACGGCATTTACTTCAGAGGCTTTATTGGTAACTTCTATATGATACTGGCTTTTAATGTCTTTTGCTATAGCTTTGGCTAGTGGATGGTTGCTCAAGCTCTCTACTTCCAGCACTAATTGCACAAAATCTTTTTCATTAAAGTCATTCAGTGGTATCACATGAGTAAGCTTTGGTTTTCCTTCTGTTAGTGTTCCTGTTTTATCAAATGCTATAGTGGTAATTTCTCCTAAACGCTCTAACGCTTTCCCTCCTTTTATGAGTACTCCCTTTTGTGCAGCTCTTGCAATACCACTCAAGACCGCGCTAGGTGTTGAAATGGCAAGTGCACATGGGCTTGCCGCTACTAAAACCGTAATTGCTCTGTAGAGGCTGCTGTTAAAACTCTCGTCAATAATTAAATATGCAAAACACAATAACACGACTACTAGAATAACCAATGGGACGTACCATTTTTCAAATTTTTTGGTAAGTCTTTGAGTAGGCGATTTTTGAGTTTCCACGTCACTGACCATTTTAATAAGCCTAGAAACCGTAGAATCTTTACTCAACTTGAGTACCAGCACATCGAGGCTACTGTCGCCATTAATGGTTCCTGTAAAAACGATATGTTTTTTGTCTATTTCATCAAATGAGGGAGAGTTAGTACCGTATTCCATAAAGGTTTTATCAACCGGCATACTTTCTCCTGTAATTGGGGCTTGATTGACGCTGCTACTTCCATTAATAATCACTCCATCTGCAGCAATTTTGGTATTTGGTTTTACAACGATGATATCATTGATGCGCAAGTCTTTTATGGCGACTTCTTTTAGTGAACCTTCCTTCTTTAAAAGAGCTGTTTTTGGGGATAATTCACCTAAAGCCTCAATAGATTTTTTGGCTTTATCCATCGCATAATGTTCTAAAGCGTGACCTAAACTAAAAAGGAATAACAATAAAGCACCTTCTGGCCATTTATCAATATAGGCAGCTCCAGCAGCAGCAGCAATCATCAAAAAATCAATATCAAAACCACCTTGTATGATTTTTTTTGAGGCTTCTATAGAAATAAAATAGCCTCCAAAAAAGTAAGAGATGATATAGCCTAATAAAGATACCCATGTGGGCAAAACAACGAGTTGTTCTATCAAAAAGCCTTGTAATAGAAAAACACCACATAAAAGAGCAAAAAACAGTTCTGTTTTATTACTTGGAAGGGAATGATGACTCGAAGTCTGTGACTCTTCTTTTTGTTCTAACATATAAAATGACTTTCGATTCAATTTAATACTTTAATCTGTAAGTCTTTTCCAAAAAGATCAGTTGGTATTTTTTTTAAGGGAATATTAATTCTCAATGCAGCCATAGCAGGAAGTAATTTAGTCATTATTACTTCTTGACCTCGTGGCTCTACTAGACCTTGTGACTCTACTAGATCTTGGAGTATTGGGGTAGTTGGATCTGTGATAGGTGCGAATAGCATCGCCCCGATAACTATTTACACGAACAAATCGGCTCCTGCTTAAATCAATAGTGCGGTATCGCTGCGGTAGGACGTTGACACGAAACCAAACATTGTTTTCTAAATACAAATAATTTCTTGCTGAGAGGTCGTAATAAATGACATAGTCAGGAAAATATACATAACGTACGGCTTCAATACGATTAGGATAAAACCACGGTGGTGGCGGTTGGTTGGGAGAAGGCGATATAATAATTGGTGCGCAACTTCCCAATGATATTAGGAAAGCAAATAAAAAAGTAAACGATACAAGAGCCTTGTTCTTCATGATTACACGGATTTTACACAAAGAAACTAAGGAAACAATGATTCTAAAATGACGAATGTCATTTTAAACGTAAAGCCTTTAAAATACTTTTGAATAAGTATTTCAGCAACACAGCTAGATATATCAAAACCTATTTCAATGAAAAATTATATACATAAATATGAAGAGATCTCCAAACAAATGGAGCAACTAGGGATGAAAATACCTGCCACAATGAGAGGTTTTAGTGCGCTTCATAAAGCAAGTGTGGCAAATGGCGCATTGCCGTCTAAGACTAAAGAACTCATCTCTTTAGGTATTGCCATAGCCGTGCGCTGCGACGGGTGTATTGCTTTTCATGTGCACGATGCACTTATGGGCGGTGCAACATCAGAAGAAATTTTAGAAACTATAGGGGTGGCTATTTGCATGGGAGGTGGACCAGCATTGGTTTACGGCTGTGAAGCGATGCAAGCTCTTGAACAGTTTAAGGCAGTTAAACAATAACTCACACCAGCTGGGTAAAGCTATTCAAACATACTATTGAAGAGTAAGTGTAACAGGTAGATTTTTATGGTAATTCCGCTTTCGCGAAAGCGAAACTACCACAAATCTCAACTAAATTAAAAAGTTATGGATGCAAAAAAAGAAGTTGTATTCAACTCTAATATGCATTTTGAACACTAATTATGGAAGGGAGAACATGACTTTTGGAAAGACGAGCTAAATTTTTTTAACCATCGTTTAAGTGAGCTTGTGACATGATGGACCAACAAGGAAGTGCTTGCTCACTAGGAACATTATCAAAATGAATTTATTCTTCACGGCGGTGTCATAGAAGATTTACAAGAAAGCACTGAAGAGCACGAGACGCGTATCGCAGCACAGAGTAAAAAAAGTACGGAGGTGCTGGACGTCCAATTTGCTAAATAGCACATGGAGTTAAGAGAATGTATAGAAACACAAAGGCATATATATGGAGGACTTAAAAATGAATTTTTTAAGTTTCTTGAGAAGTATATGTAAATAGGGCGCTTTATTTTAAGGTGTATAAAGGCCCTGCTGTTGTGAAGTTCATTTAACGAGCTATAACATCATTATCATGAAGTTAAAATCAAATAAAAAAATGGCTGATGCAGTTAACTGTTAGTACATCAATGCCTCAGTATCTTTGAAATATTACTAATTTAAATTTCCTTAAGATCAGAACAGATGCAAGTATTAAGGAGACGTATTGTAGGAATTAGAAAGCCAGCGATATCAAAAGCAACATCAAGGAAGCGTTCGAACATGCCGCAGCTATAGGCGCAAAAAATATTTCAGTAAAGGAAGATGGTCATAAGCTCCTGTTGAAATCTAAAGGATGGTCTTTAAATTAATTTTTTGAACTAAGATCTACTTTGTTAAGGCATGGAAAAAAACTTGAGGCACTAAAAATAGTACTCAAAAAAGAGCAGCCTATTTTAGCTTAAAAACCTTTTTAATACATCCACTTGGAACTTACCTACGGCTTTAAGATTTGCATCTGCATTTATCAGTACCAGACTGTATGCTAAATGAGAAAGCTTGCAATCCTTAATAACTCCTTGTTTCAGCCCGCTGTAAACCGGCATAAAATGTTTGTGTGCTTCCATACCAGAAGAGTTAGCTACTTTAAGAGCAACTTCGACAGCATGTGTGATTTGCTCAGGAGACAATCCTTTGCCCAATAAATCACTGGCCAAATACTTCATGTTCATAGAGTAGTAAAAGTCCATAAAATTATGAACGGCGCGAGATACATGATATCTTTCTGTATATACTATTAATTCCATAATTGGGTCTTTTAATATTGATTGATAAAAAAAAGGTGCCTTAATAGTAGGTTATAGGCCTTTTACATAATTGAAAACAATCTTTTTAAAGATGTTGAAATTAGTGGTAAAAGAGTCTATTTTCAAAAAGATATGCTGATGTTGCTCTCTGTAGTTTGCGTCAGAAATTCCATTTAGGCCTTGGTCTATTTCTGATAATAATTTCTCGTGTTGTACAACACTTTTCTCAAGGTCTTTAAATAAATCTTTGTAGATAGAGTCTAAATTCCGCAACATTTTTTTATAATCTGCTTGGTTCTTTCCTGAAGCTTCTTTACTTTTTAATAAATTTTCAAAGAATCTTATCTCATCTTTCCAGAAAGCGATGGTATGCAACCATTCGGTATTTTCATAATGCAAAACATCTAATGCAGCACCTAATAAATATTGTGCTTTTGGGTTTAATTTTAAAGTATCCATAATTGTAAATTTTCATTTGTTTTGGGTGTATGGGTGGAATTTTTCAACCCACCTGATATCGGTTAAATAAACTAAGTTTTAGTAATCTACGAGCATCTTCTAAAAGCTGTTCTACTTCGCTAAGACTGCTGTTTCTCAATTGGGCAATTTCTTCTAGCTCCAGATGTTCGTATGTAAACAATTCAAAAACAGTACGTATGTTAGGAGGTAAATTATGTAATACCATTTCTATATGCTGTTGAATCCTTTCCTCACTGATGCTTTTATCGATTTTATCGATCATATCCTTTTCCTTATTTTCTATAAATACGTGGTTTAACGTATAGTCATTATGGTTGTAGGACATGTCATCTAACTCTTCTAGTAACAGCAAATCGCCACCTCCATCGGTGCTGTATTTCTCTTCCATTTCATCCCATTCAGGCTTTGTATACTCGTCAATGTTTTTAAAAAATAATTCATCAAACTCTTCTTCTATAATAATATCTTCTAGAAGCTCATTGGTCTTCTTATACAGCCAGAGGTAGAAGTCTTTTTCATGTGTTACTTCTTCTATATTGTCATAGACCTCAATAAATAATTGATCTATAATATCAGCAGCTTTATATTTTCCTTTGGAGAAGTGACCTTTTTTTATTGCGGTACGCAATCTTCTTTGAACATAGGCTTTTAGTTCAGGCATTATCTTTAATACTAAGTCATTAAAGGAATCTTGTTGACCTTCTTTTTTTAGCTCTATAAGTGTTGTATGTGCTTGGGTTACGAATAAACGAAACTCCTTTTTGTTTTGATAGGAAGTAGTTGTTGGCATAGGAAACCTGCTTAAATTATTGAGATGTAAAGATGTAACCTTGATAGGGTAGATAAAATGACATTGGTCAGTTAACAAAGAAATACATAAGGCTGATCTACATCATTTTAAAGGCTTTGATACTCCGTTACATTTGAATAAGTTATTTATTAATCATAAATCAGAACATTATGAAATCAGATGCAACTATTAAAGAAGATGTCCTTGCTGAGTTAGCATGGCAACCTAACATTGATAAAACTCAAGTCGGTGTTATTGTAGATAAAGGTGTTGTAACACTTACGGGTACTGTAGATAATTATGCCAAGAAACGCGCTGCAGAAAAATCACAATACGTTAAATATCATCTATATGATAAAAAAAAATTATATTTGTAGAAGAATGAAACAATTATTCCACAGATCAATAGCAATGTGTATGGCCATTGTAGTGCTTATGACTACAATGTCATTCACTATAGATATGCACTATTGTGGTGATACTATGGTGGATTACTCTTTCTTCCATAACGCATCTACTTGCAAAATGGAAAAGGCTATCCTAACTGCCAGCTGTGGGAATCCAGAAATGGAAAAACAATCTTGTTGTTCAGACGAGCAGTTAATTATCACGGGACAAGATGATTTAAAAGATAATTTTTCAAAACTTAGCTTTGAGCAACAAGTATTTGTTGCCTCATTCACCTATTCTTATATCAGTCTATTTGAAGGAACAACATCTAATGAAGTTGCTTTTGTAGATGATTCACCTCCCTTTATCAAACGCAATGTGCAGGTACTGCACCAGTCGTTCTTAATTTGATTTTTAAACACTAGCCCAGTCCAATTTACAATTGGGGTGGGGAAGAAGCCCTGGAATTCTTACACTTGGGGTAGAATATATGGTACTTTTTTTTCTGTAAATCAGGAATTTAATCCTCTTATAACTGTTTAATTATCCAACTATATGCTTAATAAAGCGATAAAATTCCTAATCGAGAATAAACTCGTCGCCGTTTTAATGCTCACCCTATTTGTAGGTTGGGGTATTGTCAACGCACCCTTTGGTTGGGATACAGGTTTTTTACCTTCTGATCCCGTTGCAGTAGATGCCATTCCCGATATTGGGGAGAATCAGCAAATTGTTTTTACCAAATGGCAAGGCCGATCTCCACAAGATATTGAAGACCAGATTACATATCCTTTAACGACCTCATTACTGGGTATTCCTGGAGTAAAAACAATTCGTAGTTCTTCTATGTTTGGTTTTTCCAGTATCTACATCATTTTTGAAGAAGATAAAGAGTTCTATTGGTCTCGTAGCAGGATTTTAGAGAAGTTAAATTCGCTGCCAGCTAATTTATTGCCAGATGGTGTAAATCCTTCCTTAGGACCAGATGCGACAGGTTTAGGTCAAATATATTGGTACACTTTAGAGGGTCGTGATGAAAAGGGGAATGTAACCGGTGGCTGGGATTTACAAGAACTGCGCAGCATTCAGGATTACTATGTAAAATATGCTCTTTCTGGTGCAAGCGGGGTTTCAGAAGTAGCTTCTATAGGGGGGTATGTTCAAGAATATCAAGTAGATGTGGACCCAGAAAAAATGCGGCAATACAAGATAGGCCTCAACCAAATTGTCAAAGCAGTAAAGGAAAGCAATCAAGATATAGGAGCACAAACCTTAGAAATTAATCAAGCAGAATATTTAGTTCGCGGTCTGGGGTATATCAAGTCTATAGCCGACCTAGAAAATGCGGTAGTTGCTTCAGAAAATTTTACCTCATTGCGCATTAAAGATGTGGCAAAGGTACATTTAGGACCCCAAGCCAGGCGTGGTATCCTGGACAAAGAAGGCGCTGAAGTAGTCGGAGGAGTTGTGGTAGCGCGTTACGGTGCAAACCCTATGGAGGTCATCAATAATGTAAAAGCAAAAATTGAAGAACTCAAAGGTGGACTGCCTTCAAAAGTATTGGCAGACGGGCGTACCTCCCAACTTACGGTAGTTCCTTTTTATGACCGTACAGAGCTTATTGAAGAAACCTTGGACACACTAAGTGAGGCACTGACACTAGAAATCCTTATTACCATTTTGGTTATTATCATCATGCTCTTCAACCTAAGAGCTTCTATTTTGATTTCTGGACTCTTGCCAGTAGCTGTTTTGATGGTTTTTGTCACTATGAAAATATTCAATGTAGATGCTAATATTGTCGCGCTTTCTGGTATCGCCATCGCTATTGGTACTATGGTCGACGTGGGCGTCATTCTAGCCGAAAATATGATTCGGCATATGGATGATGAGAAGTTACGCTTTAGCGAAAGCGGAGTGGAATTCACCACAAATGAAATTATATACAATGCAACAGCAGAGGTTTCAGGAGCTATTCTAACAGCTGTTCTGACGACCATCATCAGTTTTGTGCCCGTCTTTACGATGATAGGCGCCGAGGGTAAACTGTTCAGACCCCTAGCATTTACAAAAACCATGGCACTTTCGGCCTCTTTAGTCATTGCCTTGTTTATCATACCGCCATTAGCTGCGTATTTATTTAAGAAGAAAAACATTAAAAACTCTTTCAATTATGTGTTGAATATTTCACTGATCGCAGTGGGTCTTTTCGCTATCATTTACGGATATTGGTTGGGATTGATTTTAATTGCATTCGGTAGTACAGCACTGTTAACTTTGAGGAATACGCTTTCGCGAAAGCGTGCCAATCTTATAAACATCATTATAGCATCAGCTGCTATAGTGGTATTACTGGCAACCTATTGGAGACCACTAGGCTTTGATAGAAGCATTCTTATAAATCTAATTTTTGTCGCTGTCATTTGCTTTGGAATTCTCGGAATATTCTCTGTACTGAGAAGGTATTACGGTCAGATTTTAAGATGGGCATTAGCAAACAAGCTCTTGTTCTTAGTGATTCCTACAGCAGTACTTCTTTCTGGTGTATGGATCATGAATAACACAGGAAAAGAATTCATGCCGTCACTTAATGAAGGCTCCTTCCTCTTAATGCCTACTTCTTTGCCACATGCCGGTGCCGAAGAAAACAAACGCGTACTCCAGCAATTGGATATGGCAGTAGCTAGCATTCCAGAGATAGAAACTGTAGTGGGTAAATCTGGTCGAACAGAAAGTGCGCTAGATCCAGCACCGCTTTCTATGTATGAAAATATGATTCAGTACAAGTCTGAATACATGCGCAATAAGGATGGAGAGCGACAGCGTTATAAAGTGGATGCAAACGGACTTTTTATAACAAAAGGCGGCCTTCTTGTCATCAATCCTAATACCGATATCGCGGCTGATAATAAGGAATACGATGCTTCAAAATTAAGGGATCCATTTAACATAGAAGATAAACATCTGGTGCAAGATGAAGATGGTGAATACTATCGCAACTGGCGACCTGATATTAATAGTCCAGATGATATATGGAATGAAATCGTCAGGGTGACCAAGTTGCCAGGGGTGACCTCTGCTCCTAAATTACAACCTATTGAAACCCGACTGGTCATGTTGCAAACAGGAATGCGAGCACCTATGGGAATCAAAGTGAAAGGTCAAGATCTTGCACAAATTGAAGCTTTTGGGTTGCGATTAGAAGACATTATCAAACAAGCCGAAGGTGTGAAAGAACAAGCGGTTTTTGCAGACCGTATTGTAGGCAAGCCTTATTTATTAATCGATATCAAACGCGAGCAATTAGTACGATACGGTATATCGGTTATGGATGTTCAGCAAATTTTACAAGTGGCTGTTGGTGGAATGCCATTGACACAAACGGTAGAAGGTCGAGAACGTTATGGGGTGCGCGTGCGTTACCCTAGAGAATTGAGGAGCAATCCAGACGATCTTAAAAAGATTTATGTTCCAGTAGAAAATGGCAGCCCTATTCCTTTGGGAGAGCTGGTAGACATACGTTATGAAAAGGGTCCACAAGTGATTAAAAGTGAAGATACTTTTTTGATAGGTTATGTGCTGTTTGATAAGCTCGATGGATTTGCCGAAGTAGATGTTGTAGAAAATGCCCAAGCTTTAATCCAACAAAAAATAGCTACTGGCGACTTAATCGTGCCTAAAGGAATCAGTTACCAATTTACAGGAACTTACGAGAATCAATTACGTGCAGAGGAGACACTTTCAGTGGTGGTCCCATTAGCACTGATCATTATTTTTCTCATACTTTATTTCCAGTTCAAATCTGTAGGTACTTCGCTTATGGTGTTTTCAGGGATAACAGTAGCTTTTGCCGGTGGTTTTATAATGATATGGCTCTATGGTCAAGATTGGTTCTTTAATTTCAGTTTTTTTGGCGAGAATATGCGCGACCTATTTAACATGAAAACCATCAATTTAAGTGTGGCTGTTTGGGTTGGTTTTATAGCCTTGTTTGGTATAGCGACTGATGACGGTGTGGTTATGGCAACCTACCTCAAGCAAACCTTTGATCGTGAAAAACCAGTGGATGTAAAAGGTATACGTCACGCGGCATTAGAAGCTGCTCAGCAACGTATCCGTCCTTGTTTGATGACTACAGTAACCACCATCCTTGCCTTACTTCCAGTATTGACTTCAACTGGAAAAGGAAGCGATATCATGATCCCTATGGCGATCCCGATTTTTGGAGGAATGGTAATCGATATAACTTCCTATTTCTTGGTGCCTGTTCTTTACAGTTGGAGAGAAGAATTTTTTCTTTCGCGAAAACAAAGAGCCGAAGTGAAAAGTTTTAAGTGAAAAACTAAAAGTGAAAGGTGAATAGTGAAAAGTGGAAAACTAAAAGTGAAAAGTGGAAAGTGAAAAGTGGAAAGTGAAAAACTAAAAGTGAAAAGTGAAAAGTTTAAAGTGAAAAACTAAAAGTGGAAAGTGAAAAGTGAAAAGTGAAAAGTGGAAAGTGGAAAGTGAAAAGTGGAAAGTGAAAAGTGGAAAGTGGAATGTGGAAGTTGGATGTTGGAAGTTGGAGGCTGGAAGTTGGAGGTTAAAGAATCGATAATTAAAATTTTAAAAATGATACAATCGTATAAAGATTTAGAGGTGCATAAAATGTCTTTTGCTTTGGCAATGGAGATATTTTGGGTCACTAGAAAATTTCCGAAAGAAGAAGTTTATTCTTTGACGTCGCAAATTGTTCGGTCGTCTCGATCTGTAAGCGCCAATATTAGTGAAGGCTGGGCAAAACGGGTTTACGAAGGTGTTTTTAAACAACATCTGATACATTCTTTAGGTTCCAATTCTGAAACTGAAGACTGGCTGAATTATGCTTCGGAATGTGGATACCTGACCAAGGCTTCACACAATGAGCTAATTGAGAAGAACAATTCAGTTGGCAGAATGCTGACCAAGCTCCATCAAAACTGGAAAAGCTATGAAAAATAGAATATCAAATAAGGAAGGAAGTAACGAGTGGAAGTTGACGAAAAATCAATTTCCAGCTTCCAGCTTCCAGCGGCTAATAGCGCTAATCATTGTAACAGCGCTTCAAAACATCGCTTCAGCTCAAACCTTAGAACAATACATCAATACAGCCCAACAAAACAATCCAGAAATCCAGGCTTACAACCTCCGCTACAATATCGCTGAAGAAAAAGTAAATGAAGTGGACTGGATTCCCAATACAGAATTGAGCGCAGGCTATTTTGTAAGCGAGCCAGAAACCAGAACAGGAGCTCAGCGCGCTAGATTTTCAGCAAGACAAATGTTGCCTTGGTTTGGTACAATTACCGCGAGAGAAAATTATGCAAGCTCCATGGCAGATGCCGAATTTGTTGAAATAGCCATTGCAAAACGCAAATTGGCGCTAGCTGTTTCTCAATCCTATTACACTCTTTATGAAATTAGAGCAGAACAAAGTGTTCTCGATGAAAATATCCAACTCTTAAAAACCTACGAACGTCTGGCGCTTAACTCTATAGAGGTGGGTAAAGCAACAGCGGTAGATGTGTTGCGATTACAGATCAGACAGAACGAGTTGCAACAACAAAAGGAAGTTTTAGAACAAGTCTATTTAGGAGAACAGGTTGCTTTTAATAAGCTGCTCCATCAAGACGGGACTATCGGGGTAATTGTAGTTGAAGAGTTGTTGTTACCTGAAGAAGATATAGCTTATGCAGTAGATGTCTTAAGCCTTCATCCTGAATTACTCAAGTACGATAAGCTCTATGAATCCATCACTCAATCAGAGTTGTTGAATCAAGCGGAACAAAATCCTATGATAGGCATTGGAGTGGATTATGTACCTGTTTCTGAGCGTCCTGATATGAATTTTAGCGATAACGGTAAGGATATATTCATGCCTATGTTATCGGTCTCTATTCCTATTTTTAATAAGCAATACGATTCCAAAAGCAAACAAAACGAACTACGTCAGTTAGAAATCGCAGCTCAAAAAGACAACCGATTGAATGTGTTAGAATCCGCTTTCGCGAAAGCGATATCACAACGCAATCAAGCCCGAATCAAATTTAATACACAACAAAAAAACTTAAAACAGGCCCAAAGTGCCGAAGAAATTCTCATCAAGAATTACGAGACCGGAACCATTGATTTTAATGACATTCTTGATATACAAGAGTTGCAATTGAAATTTCAGATCAATCAAATAAAAGCAATAACCATATACTACAGGCAGAGTGCAGTAGTTAATTATTTAATAATTCAATAAATCAAAAACAATGAAAAATTTAAAATCAATCTTAGGAGCAATGCTCCTCATGGCAACTATTTCAATCGTGTCTTGTAAAGAAAACGAGGCAGAGGCAAAACCAGCAACCGAAGTAGATCAAGGAGATGAATACACTTCTGCTTACGTATGTCCTATGCATTGTAAAGACAGCGGTAGTGATAAAGAGGGTACTTGTGATTCTTGTGGCATGACACTCATAAAAAATGAAGAACATACCGCAAACGGTCATACCCACGAATAAAATAGCGGTCTATAAACTTAATTATAAAACCAGCGGTCTTCTTGTAAAGCAATTCAAATCCTTGACAAAGATGTATAGGATTACTTGCCAAAACATGGAGGTTAGGAACAGTATGCTTTGATCAAATGTAGTTAAGGTTAACCTTAACTGGAACAAAACATGCTGTTTACACTGCATAATTTAGTATCTTAAGAACAAAAGAATGCTCCAATGAAACACACCTATCACATACACGGAATGACCTGTAATGGTTGCCGTAGTCACGTTGAAAAAACACTTTCTGAAGTGGATGGTGTGAGCAACGCATCTGTCAACTTGGAAAAAGAGGTGGCTATAATTGAAATGGAATCGCATATTCCTATAGAGACCTTTCAAGAAGCCTTGAAAAATGATGGCGGCAGCTACAGCATTCATTCGTCTGCCACTGAATATAAAAAATCTACTTCTTCTGAGGTTCAATCTTCAGCTTCCAAGCCCTCTGCAGGAACAGGAACTTTCTATTGTCCCATGCACTGCGAGGATGACAAAACCTATAACAAGCCAGGCGACTGTCCGGTCTGTGGGATGGATCTTGTAGAAGAACAAAATTTATCAGTCACTACGAGTGAACAGTGGACTTGTCCTATGCACCCAGAAGTGGTGAAAGACGAATCTGGAGCTTGTCCTATTTGTGGTATGGACTTAGTCCCAATGCAAGCAGATAGTTCTGCAGAAGAGAAGACCTATCAAAAGTTATTGAAGAAATTCTGGATCGCACTTGGGTTGACCTTGCCCATTTTTTTGATCGCGATGAGCGAGATGATTCCTGACAATAAGCTCTATGAGGTGATGGAACAAAAAGGGTGGAACTGGATCCAATTTGGCCTCTCCATCCCTGTTGTGTTTTATGCAACTTGGATGTTCTTTGAACGTGCCTATAGAAGTATAAAAACCTGGAATCTTAATATGTTTACCCTTATTGGTATAGGTGCTAGTGTGGCGTGGTTATTCAGTGTTTTTGGAATGTTGTTTCCAGACTTTTTCCCAGAGCAGTTTAAAACAGCATCAGGAGCAGTGCACGTTTATTTTGAAGCCGCTACCGTGATTCTGACCTTAGTATTGATGGGTCAGGTATTGGAAGCGCGTGCACATAGCAAAACCAACTCTGCAGTCAAGGAATTATTAAAGCTCGCGCCTAACAAAGCAGTGCGTGTTGTGGATGGAAATGAAGAAGAGGTATCCATTGACCAAATTCAAAAAGGGGATATGCTAAGGGTGAAGCCAGGCGATAAAATCCCTGTGGATGGTGTAATTACAGAAGGAAAAACTACGGTGGATGAATCCATGATCTCTGGAGAGCCTATTCCTGTGGACAAAGCTAAGGACGACAAAGTTAGTAGCGGTACCATTAACGGCAATCAATCCTTTTTGATGAAAGCCGAAAAAGTAGGAAGTGACACCTTGCTTTCTCAAATCGTAAAAATGGTAAACGATGCCAGTCGCAGTCGGGCACCTATTCAAAAATTAGCCGATACTGTTTCTGGATATTTTGTTCCTGTAGTGGTAGTAATTTCACTGATCACTTTTGTTATTTGGGCGATTTGGGGTCCAGAGCCAGCCTATGTATATGCCTTAGTCAACGCTATTGCAGTGCTGATTATCGCCTGTCCTTGTGCGCTAGGATTAGCAACCCCCATGTCCGTTATGGTAGGAGTAGGTAAAGGGGCACAAAATGGAGTGTTGATTAAAAATGCAGAAGCCCTTGAGAAAATGGATGAGGTAGATACCTTGATCATTGATAAAACAGGAACCATTACGGAAGGGAAACC
>TARA_R110000751_G_scaffold49117_1_pt1 | contig 93318 bp, 71 predicted proteins | sample TARA_R110000751 | Tara Oceans TARA_R110000751 (sample SAMEA4398001) | marine metagenome | biome: Polar Biome; feature: [MES] marine water layer (ENVO:01000295) within the mesopelagic zone...; material: water (ENVO:00002006), including particulate matter (ENVO:01000060) such as...... | reverse complement strand
TCACAGAGCGCTTCGCTGCACAGAGAAGGGCGAAATGATTGTTAAGACTAAATCCCATTAACAATTAAGTACTACTTCTTACACATAAACTTTCTTTGCTTTACCTCTGTGTTCTCAGTGGTTCAAATTCTTTTGCTTTTATCTTTTCTATAGCATCTAGTCATTGCTCTAAATGCCTTATGGATTCCGGCCTAAAAGCACACCGGAATGACGGAAGGGTAAACCATATGAATTAATTGCTGACGTGCAAACCACTAAACCTTCGCAAACTAAAGTTAAACCCATCGATGAGCCAATGGTTAAACCAAAAAATACCACCACATGCCCAAAATGTGCTTCACCTATGGTGAAACGGGTCGCTAAAAAAGGCGCGAACCTTGGCAATGAGTTTTTGGGTTGTAGTAGTTTTCCCAAATGCAGGCACATAGAGCAACTCTAGTTACTAGTTACTCATCACCCAAAGTCACCTGATACTTCTCAAGCAACTTTTGTAGTTGTGCGCCTTGCATGGCCACACGGCCTTGATCCCAAATTTTGATGAGTTGTTTTCTTTTTTCTGTGGGGATTTTTTTTGAAAAAATCGGTATTTCGATTAGATTTTTTTCTAAACCGGGGCGTACTATGACTAAGTCGTCATTTAACTTTAGGCGGTGTAATAGGTGTTGTAGAACCAGTTCGTTGTCGGCGTATAAATCGACTCTTTTGTCTTTAATCATCCTAAAGATTCGGTCAACCACATCATCGTCACCCGCTATCACTTCGACAAAGTTGCTATTACTTGGATCATCTAAATAGGCTTGGTAATCAACACTCATTGAACTGTAATTCCAACCGGGACCAGTGGCAATGCGTTTACCTTTTACCGATTGAATACCTGCATAACGCCAGGGGTCGTTGCGCCTTACAACAAAAGCTGAGGGATAACTAAAGGTGGCTTGGCCGGCAAATTCGAAGTCTTGCTCGGCTTCTTCGGAATATAAATATTCTGGCAACATATCACACAACCCTTCAGCCACCATATTTAGCCCTCTGGCCAGTGGCACTTCGTAATAGTCGAGTTGATAGCCTTTTGCTGCATAAATTTGCGCTAACATATCGATAACCACACCACGGGAAGGAGCCCCTTGGGTGGGGAATATCGTCATGGGTGCCCATTGGTCGTAACACACTTTTAGAGTGTTAGCCTGACTCTGGTGAGTCACAACACTGCCTAAAATAAACAATGCCGCACTCAATAGCCGAGGTGTGTGTTTAGTGGTTAACTTTTTATACTTCAACACGATTACGGCCTTTATCTTTAGCACCAAATAGTTTCACATCTGCTCGTTTAAACATATCATCAATAGACGCCTCTTCTGGCTCAGATGCTTCAACGCCAAGGCTTACTGTGTAAGTGATGGTTTTACCATCCACCTCTAAGCTGGCATTGGCAATAGCTTTGCGTATTTTATTGGCAAGCATAAAGGCGTCATCACTATTTGTATCATTTAGAAAAATACCAAACTCTTCGCCCCCTAGCCTGCCCACTAAGTCAGACTTTCTTAAGAAGGTTTGGATGGTTTCGGTGAAATGAATTAGTACTTTGTCGCCACTAAAATGCCCAAACGTGTCGTTGATGGATTTAAAATTATCTAGGTCCATCAACACTAAACAAGTGGGTGTTTTTTGTCTTTGCCCAAGGGCCAATAGGCGTTGTGCGGTTTCAAAAAAACGTCCGCGATTTAACACACCAGTCAACGAATCTGTGCTGGCCATATTTTCGAGTTTTTTATTCAGTACTTGTAATTCTTCGGTGCGCTTTGCAACGGCCTCTTCTAGCCAATTTCGCTTGCTTTGCTCATCTTCTAATAATTTTTGCCTGTCACTTTGGATAGCCGCGAGCATCTCATTCATATGCTTTTGCAATAAACTAAGCTCGTTGTTTTCAATGTTGGATAGGTTAATCCGCTGGCTAACATTTTGATTGAGCTGCACTTTATCCACTTGCGACATTAATTCTTTTAAAGGTTTGGCCATATATCGATCGAAAGCCCAAATAAATAACCAAAACAAAAGTGATAACTTTATAAACTCGGTCAATCCAATTAACGAAAACCCAAACAAAACCCGATCCAAAACCACCTCTGAGGATGAATACAGCACTAAGGTACCCAGAAAAATACGCTCTCCATTTAGCTGCCAATTTAGCTCTGATTGGGTTTCGAAAACCGACATGGGCTGTGAGTTTGCAGCGTAAACCCGTTTAGAAATTAACGATTGGCCCTGCTTATCGAATATGTCCACCCCTTCGATAATTGGCATTTTTACTAAGCCAGCACTCAGAGTTTGCAACTGAGTTTGATTGTATTGCCACATACTAGTTGCAACAGAGTCGAGCACAGTTTCTTGCAACTGTATTAATTCTTTTGAAATAGAATCTTGAGTTTTCAAATATTCAGACAAGAACTGCACACTCGTAATTAGGCAGGTTACAAGCAAATAAATCGAAAAAATCACACGCAACATTTTTTGGGAAAGGTTGTTAGGACGAAGGAAACGTAAAAACATGTATAAGATTACATACCGAAATACTGCAAGTTAGCAGTAATCTTAAATGACTCACCGGCCTAATGGAATAAACTTCGGCACTGTAAAAAAACAGCTCTGCGCTGACCGTGTAAAGAAATACCCTTTATAATGACATTATCTGATAGGTTAATAGTTACTCTCACAATAAAAAACAAACTAGACTCTTAAACAACAAGGAATAACGGACCTGACTTATGAACTTCCAAGAATATTCAGCCTATTGTTATAGCCAACTGGTGCAAGTGTTTAACAACACCCTTAAAGGGCAACCAGACGATAAGTTAAAGTTTCGCACTGAAGGATTATTACAAGCCGGTAAGCTACTTGGCTATTTAAGCCGTGAAGACGCCACAGAACTCATGAACATGGCACACATTGAAGTATTTGGCCAAACCATAGAAGACCGCAAAAATCACAAAGAAAACATAAAAAAAGCCCTGACTGATGACGGCAGCGATTTTTTTACTATTCCGGCTTATGAGAGGCGTGGAGAGTTAGATCGGTAAACACTATTCAACTTTATCGAGCCAAAGAATAAATCATCTTTTTTGCTAAATTGCTTGTCTAAAACGAGCCACATCTGCCTTTGGTGAAGCACCAAATAGGCGACTGTATTCACGACTGAATTGTGATGGACTTTCGTAACCTACTTTATAACTTGCGGTAGCAGCCTCGGTGCCTTCATTGAGCATGATGCGTCTGGCTTCGTTCAGTCGTAACTGCTTTTGAAATTGCATGGGTGACATAGTTGTAACCGCCTTAAAGGCTTGATACAAAGCAGATTCACTTAGATGCACCTTTTCTGCTAGCTCTTTCACACGTAGGGTTTGGTCAAAACGTTGGGTAATCATCTCTATTACGCTGGCCACCCTATGAGCTTGACTATCGATACGGGTAAAGTCTCGCAGTAAGGCACCCTGCTCTCCCTGTAGTAATCGGTATAAAATTTCACGCCTAAGAAGAGGCAACATCACTGGAATATCAAAAGGCCGCTGACTGAGTTGAACTAAGCGATGTATTGCATTAAGTAGCGGCAGATCGACCTGACCAACATTCAGGCCCTTGGCTTTTTCAAGGCTCTTGCCATGATCGGCAGTGTCGATAATTAGATCCGTTAATTCGCGCATATTGATATCCACGCGCACCCCAAAGTATGGTTCTGTTGAACTAGCTGTAAGGATCTTACCCGCTACTGGCATCATTACAGGCACCAATAAAAATTGTAAAGTGTTGTAATGAATAGTTTCTTCACCACAATAAATTACCTTTGAGCCTTGCACCAAAACACAAAATGCTGGTTCATAAATAACAGGCGTCACTTTGGTAGGTGAATCACTGCGAAACAGAACTAACTCGTCGATTGCGGTTTCTTGTACACCATCTTGAGTAGTAAGTTGCTGAATTAAATCTGCTAGTTGTTGGCGCTCTTTCTCCAAACTCGATTCCACAGGGTTTGTAGCTTGAGTTAACATAATTGACCTCACGGATGAAAATTGACTCTGCCGTTAGTATAGGGGCAATTCTCCAACAACATGGATAGTTTGAGTAGGTAATTAGAGTATTAGGCAATAACTGTGGAGAAACAGACAATATTCGTTTTGCCTGTTTACTCTGCAAATTGTTAAAAAGATAGTCTAAACGTTAGGCCCGAGGAAATGCCAGTAGACTGAGTTCTGCCACTTGCATCAGTTGCTCTGCACTGGCACCACTGGTGGCCTGAATTGCCATGCCTTGCATTACAGTTCCCAAAAATTTTGCTAATGCAGTAGGGTCCGCACTTGCGGGTAAATCTCCTTCTGCCTGTGCACGAATGAAACGATCACATAATTCCTGCTCTGTATTAAGACGCTTGGCAATCAACGCTTGTTTAACTGACGATCCAGCTTCACTGCATGACAAAGCCCCTTGTACAACTATACAGCCCTGTGGGTGACTAGTGTCAGCCAAATTGTTGGCAGCGCCCCGTAACATGTACTCGGCGACTTCAAAGGCGGTAGATTTCTCTAATGCCGGATAATAAGAATTACAGGGACGTTGTTCATATAATTCTATCGCTTTTAAAAACAGCTGTTCCTTATTGCCAAACGCAGAATAAAGGCTGGGCTTATTGATCCCCATGGCTGAGGTTAAATCACTGAGCGAGGCGCCTTCATAACCTTTTTGCCAAAACACCTGTAAGGCATTTTCCAGTGCTTTCTCAGCATCGAAGGCTCGCGGGCGTCCCATCTGAGTGCAGGTTGTAGTTGCCATAAAAACCCTCAAAGAAAATATCATTCAACGTTATTCGTAATAAGCGACTAAAATTGAGTCGTTCAAAATGTTTACTTACCAAATGGTACATAAATTCTAACACTAAAGTTACAAGTCTGCTCAATCCTAACTTCCTCAGGAGAATTAGGCAATAAAACTAGAGTTTTTGATATTCAGCTTTGTCACTTACTCCTTATTATATACCCAAACCAAACGAACAGTCAGGCAGCACCTTTAGTTTGGTAAATACGTAACAAAGTTGGTTATTTTTTGCCTATCACGACACACACAAATACAAAGACCTGAATATTCTAATATAGTTCCAAACTTACTTACCGGTTGGTACATAAATAGTTTGACAGTTTTCTATCACCCTATATATTTACCACTCGGTACATAAGTAACCTATATAACAATTCGTCACATAAATTTGAAATTTAAAGGAGATATTCACCATGAGTATGAAACGCACAATAAAGGCATTTATGTTAGGCAGTTTTGCCGCAGCAGTGTTAGTAGCTTGTGGAAACAATCAAACATCTGAGCAAGCTCAGCCGCAAAATTTACCTCAAGTAACAGTAGCCCATGTCATCAGCGAACGTATTACAGAATGGGACGAATTTACCGGTCGCCTGCAAGCTCCTGAAACAGTAGTGTTAGTGCCAAGAGTATCGGGTCATATAGATACAGTAGCGTTTAAAGAAGGGGGGTTAGTTAAAAAAGGAGATTTGCTATTTGTTATCGATGATCGCTCTTTTGCGACAGAAGTCGCTCGCTTAAAAGCTGAATTGCAAAACGCTAAAACTGCCGCTCAATTGGCAAAAAGCAATTTTCAGCGGGGTGAACAGTTAACCGCACAGCGCGCCATTTCTGCTGAGGTTTTGGACAATAGACGAGCAGCGGCGCAACAATCTGCCGCTTCTGTCGCTTCGGTTGAAGCAGCACTTGCCCATGCTCAGTTGGATTTGTCTTATACCCGTATTACCGCACCAATCAGTGGCCGAGTATCGTTTGCACAAATAACTGCCGGTAACTTTGTAACTGCTGGGCAAAGTCAGCTAACTCAAATTGTGTCTACTGACAAAATGTATGCCTATTTTGATGTCGATGAGCAGTCGTTCCTTAAGTACACCCAATTGGCTAGTACTGGTCAGCGGGCTGATACACGAGATGAATATGCTAATCCGGTATATATGGCATTGGCTAATGAACAGGAGTTTAGCCATATTGGCAGCGTTGATTTTGTTGATAACACCATTAATCAACAAACCGGCACTATCAAAATCAGAGCCAGTTTCGCTAATAGTGACAACCGCTTAATTCCTGGCTTATTCGCACATTTAAAACTAGTTAGCAGTAATTCGTTTCAAGGAATTTTAATTGATGAGAAAGCCGTGGCTACCGACCTAAACCACAAGTATGTGTTAGTAGTCAAAGACCACACATTGGAATATCGCCCAGTAACATTGGGTGAGAAAGTCAACGGTTTACGACTTATTACTTCAGGCTTATCTACTGATGATTTAATCGTAATCAACGGATTGCAAAGGGTTAGACCCAATATGCAAGTTGAATCTAATGTGGTCGAAATGACTAATCAAGAGACGTTAAGCAAACTTCGCCAAACACAATTATTACTTGACCAAACACAAACTGAACTAACAGCAAAAACTGATAGCTCGGGGACCCGTGGATAAAGGAGACAACATGTTATCGCAATTTTTTATTAGGCGGCCCATTTTTGCGGCTGTTTTGTCACTACTGTTCTTTATCAGTGGCGCCATTGCCGTCTGGCAACTGCCTATTACTGAATATCCAGAAGTAGTACCACCCACAATAGTGGTTACGGCAAATTACCCTGGGGCCAATCCCAAGGTCATTGCCGAAACAGTCGCTTCGCCTCTGGAGCAAGAAATTAACGGTGTTGAAAACATGTTGTACATGTATTCACAAGCAACCTCTGACGGGCGCATGACCTTAACTATTACTTTTGCTATAGGAGCCGATGTAGACAAGGCACAAACTCAGGTGCAAAGCCGTGTTAACAGAGCGACTCCTCGGTTACCAGAAGAAGTACAACGTTTAGGTATAGTCACAGAAAAATCATCACCCGACTTAACTATGGTAGTGCATCTCACCTCTCCGGATCAGCGTTATGACATGTTGTATTTGTCTAACTACGCGGCATTAAATGTTAAAGATGAACTGGCTCGTATCCAAGGTGTGGGCGCTGTCAGACTATTTGGGGCCGGCGAATACAGTATGCGCGTTTGGCTTGACCCGAATAAAGTTGCCGCTATTGGTTTATCACCTAGTCAAATATTAGCGGCCATTCGAGAGCAAAACCAACAAGCAGCTGCCGGTAGTCTTGGCTCACAACCTAGTGGTGAAGCGGACTTTCAGCTGTTAATCAATGTACAAGGGCGTTTGTCAAAAGTAGGAGAATTTGAAGATATCATCATTAAAGTGGGTGAGCGCGGCGAAATTACTCGGCTCAAGGATGTAGCACGCATTGAATTAGGTGCCTCTACTTATGCTTTACGCTCATTGCTCGATAACCAAGAAGCCGTAGCGATACCGGTATTTCAGGCCTCGGGTTCAAATGCCATTCAAATATCTGACGATGTACGCACAAAAATGGCTGAATTATCGGCCGATTTCCCTGATGGTTTAAGCTACGACATTGTTTATGATCCCACCGTTTTTGTACGTGGTTCAATCGAAGCTGTGGTCAAAACATTACTTGAAGCAGTGTTACTTGTTGTATTGGTGGTGGTGTTGTTTTTGCAAACCTGGCGCGCATCCATCATTCCTTTAGTAGCGGTTCCAGTTTCTTTAGTCGGCACCTTTGCCTTTATGCACTTATTGGGCTTTTCACTGAATGCCTTGTCTTTGTTTGGGCTGGTACTAGCCATTGGCATAGTAGTAGACGATGCCATAGTGGTGGTCGAAAACGTAGAGCGTAATATTGCTGACGGCTTATCGCCTATCGCCGCCACACAAAAAGCGATGAAAGAAGTCACTGGACCTATTGTGGCGACTACTTTGGTCTTAGCTGCGGTATTTATTCCCACTGCATTTATGTCAGGTTTAACTGGGCAGTTTTACAAACAATTTGCCTTAACCATTACTATCTCAACCTTTATCTCCGCCATCAACTCATTAACCCTGAGCCCTGCGCTGTCAGCTTTATTGCTCAAGGGGCATGACCAGAAAAAAGACGCGTTAACCCGAATAATGGACAAAATGTTTGGCGCTTGGGTATTCGCTCCCTTTAACCGACTCTTCGCTCGTCTATCAGACGGGTACGGCTGGTTAGTGCGTAAAGTCCTTCGTTTTGGCGCCATAGTAGGTCTGCTATATGTGGTGTTGTTAGGGTTGACTGGCCTGCAGTTTGCCAATACCCCTACAGGTTATGTACCAGGTCAGGACAAACAATATTTAGTGGCTTTTACTCAATTACCTGATGCATCGTCGTTAGAGCGAACCGAAGCTGTAATTAAACAAATGTCTGATATTGCCCTTGCGCAACCTGGTGTGGCGCACTCCGTTGCTTTTCCGGGTCTGAGTATTAATGGATTCACTAATAGTCCTAATAGCGGCATTGTATTTACTCCGCTTGATGATTTTAGCCAGCGCCAAGATCCCGCGCTATCAGCTCAAGCCATAGCAGCCGAGTTAAATCAAAAATTTTCGGTAATTGAAGATGCTTTTATTGCCATTTTTCCGCCACCGCCAGTACAAGGCCTTGGCACAATAGGTGGCTTTAAATTGCAAATACAGGACCGAGGCAATTATGGTTATGAAGAGTTGTACAAGGTCACTATGCAAGTTATGCAAAAAGCTTGGGAAACACCGGAATTAGCCGGAATATTTTCAAGTTATCAAGTGAGTGTACCGCAACTCGATTTAGATATTGATCGCACTAAAGCCAAACAATTATCGATTTCATTGGACGAAGTATTTCAAACCTTGCAGACCTATATGGGATCGGTTTACGTCAACGACTTTAACCAGTTTGGCCGTACCTATCAGGTTAACATGCAAGCGGATGAGCAATTCCGTCAAACCCCAGAACAGATAAGTCAGTTAAAGGTACGTAACCAACAAGGTGACATGATCCCTCTGGGCTCATTTATTCACGTCAGCAACAGTGCCGGTCCAGACCGCGTGATGCACTACAACGGTTTTACCACAGCCGAAATTAATGGCGGCCCTGCTCCAAGTTTCAGTACTGGCGAAGCACAAGCCGCTATTGAGAAAATATTGGCTGATACTCTGCCCAACGGCATGACATACGAATGGACCGAGTTAACCTATCAGCAAATTTTGGCGGGTAATGCAGGCGCATTTGTTTATCCTCTGATCATTCTTTTGGTATTTATGGTATTGGCTGCGCAATACGAAAGTTTAACGCTGCCGTTAGCCATTATTCTAATCATTCCAATGACCCTGCTATCTGCGTTAAGTGGCGTGCTTATCTACGGCGGTGACAACAATATTTTCACCCAAATTGGACTCATAGTATTGGTGGGGTTAGCAACCAAAAATGCGATCCTCATAGTGGAGTTTGCCAAGGAGTTACAGGATAGCGGATTACACGCCAAACAAGCCATACTCGAAGCGGGACGCTTACGCTTGCGCCCCATTTTAATGACCTCTATCGCTTTTATTATGGGGGTGGTGCCTATGGTATTTTCAAGTGGTGCAGGCGCCGAAATGCGTCAAGCCATGGGTGTAGCCGTGTTCTCTGGCATGATTGGTGTCACCTTATTCGGTTTAATTCTTACCCCATTATTCTACTATGTTCTAGCAAAACGTGACGTGGCAAAACAACAAGGATCACCCTCTCTAACTACCAATACGGAGCAAAACAACCATGGATAAATCGATAAGATTAAGTATTCTCAGCTTAACGATAACAATCCTAAGTGCTTGTACAGTAGGCCCTGAATATGTAGCGCCAACGCAGGTCGAAAAGGTAAGACTTGAGCATCCATACCAACAAGCATTACACGCTACAACTTGGTGGCAAGCATTCGATGACGAAGAGCTCGATCGTTTGGTGGCGTTGGCCTTACTTGAAAATCGTACTTTGGTTAGGGCCAAAGCCAATGTCGAACGCGCAGCGGCCATTTTTTCCGAAGCAGACAACGATTTCCTACCGAACGCATCTATCGATGCTGACTATCAGGCCGTTAGAAATACCTCCATCTACACCACAGATGATGGTGTTACCACTCGCGGTAATAGCCTTGGAACGAGCTTAAACTGGGATTTTGACTTATTCGGAAAAATTAGTCGAGCCACAGAGGCAGCTCAGGCCGATACACAGCAGGCTCAAGCCCTGTTGCATAACGCTCAGGTGCAAGTTATTAGCCAGGTCGCAATGACCTATGGAGATGTTCGAAACGCGCAACAGCGTCTAACACTGGCTGAACAAAATCTTGAAAATGTGCAAAAAACTCTTGCCCTAGTGCAAGCCCGAGTCAATTCAGGATTTAGCTCTGAGTTTGAACTGGCGCGCATTGAAGCTCAGTATTATTCAATAAATTCCACGTTACCACGTTTTCAAAGCGCATTGTTTACAGCACAGTCGACCCTGTCTGCCCTGCTTGGCAAAGCGCCGAACGAATTAGTGTTGAGTGATGTAACAAAGTTGCCACAACTCAAACAACCTGTGAGCATTGAAAACAGTCAACACTACCTGATTTTTCGTGCTGATGTTGCTGCAGCTGAGCGACGTTTAGCAGCCAGCATCGCCAACATAGGTGTGGCCACTGCCGATCTCTACCCTAACCTATCGGTTAGCGGTTTTTTAGGCTTTGTATCAAATCCTGGCTTGAACTTAAACAATGCTAGCCAAGGTTGGTCTATTGCACCCCGTCTAAGTTGGAATATTGGTGATATAGCGTCAACCAAAGCACGCATAAGAGCGGCCAATGCAACAGCAAAAATGGCCTTGGCAGACTTCGAGAAGAAGGTTTTTGAGGCAGTTAATGAGATCCAACTGTCACTGCAAGAATACCATTTAACTAGAGAACAACATTTACTTACTGAGCAACAGTATAAAGCCAGCACCAAGGCGATGATCATTGCGCAAGTGCGTTATGAAGCTGGCAGTGGTGAATTTTACGATTTGCTTGAAGCGGAGCGAGATTGGCTTACAAGTCGTGATCAGCTGGCGCAATTGGAACTTGCCGGCTTTGCCAAATTGGTCAATATTTATCGGGTTTTTGGTGGCAGTTTGGTCTTGCAGCAACCAGCAGTTTAAGTGTTACATCCAATACAAAAAATGGGCACCTCAAGTGAGGTGCCCATTTTTTTCAGTATTTGGCGGAGAGAGAGGGATTCGAACCCTCGTTAGGTTTAACCCTAAACACACTTTCCAGGCGTGCGCCTTCAGCCACTCAGCCACCTCTCCAAATTTTGCTTTTTGTATTGTGTGCCGTTAAAACGCCACTGCTGCTACAAAAGAGGCGCGTATGTTAGGGAAAACCGCTTGGTAGCGCAAGTATTAACTGCATTCAAAGGGATGATGCGGTGATTTATTCGTCAAATCACCGCTAATAACCTACAAAAATCATCAAACTGATAACAATTAGGCTGATGGTTGCGGTAACACTATCTTATTGTTAATGACCATGATGCAGTCCATACCGGCGTTTTGCGCTGCTTGACGACCTATTTCGGTGTCTTCGAACACGACACATTCTGCTGCTGTTAGCCCCATGTTTTTAGCGACGGTTAAAAAGGTTTCGCCGTGAGGTTTTCCGTGTGTTACATCGGTAGCGGTGACAACAGTTTCAAGACGTTCTAACAAGCCCGTTGCTGTCAGTACGTTAATGGCATTATTTCGGTCTGATCCGGTTCCTACACCCATTTTTAAGATGTTTTGATAACGTTGCATCACGTTAAAGGTATCTTCGATTACAGCTGGACTGTCCTCTAGGTTGAGAAAGGCTTGGCGTTTGGTTTCGGTAACTTGGTCCACGTCATGGTTAAGACCATATTTTTCATTCATTAATCCGGCTATTTCTCGGGTAGGCACGCCACCAAGGTTATGGATGTATTCGCTATCAAAGGGATAGTCATACTGTTCGCAGGTTTGTTGCCAGGCTTTATTGTGTGCGCCCATCGAATCTATCAATGTGCCATCCATATCAAACACTATGCCTTTATAACGGCTTAAATCGGGCATATCATGCTCCTTAGTAGTAAATTGCAACGAATTATAAGGTGTGAGTGTGAACTTAAAATGAAAAAGCCAGGGTCACTGGCTTTTACTGATAGGCGTTTAAATCCGCCTTAGGCGTTGCCTGTAACTTTCATTTTTAACTCAGCTGAAAAATCTAACATGCGATTTAACGGTATTAACGCTCGTTGCCGCAAAGCCTCATCTACAAAAATTTCATGCCCTTTGATGTCTGTTAGTGATTGGTAAATGGCTTTTAGACCGTTCATAGCCATCCATGGGCAGTGGGCGCAGCTTTTACAGGTCGCGCCATTGCCAGCTGTGGGGGCTTCTAACAATATTTTATCAGGTGCGGCTTGCTGCATTTTATAAAAAATGCCGCGGTCAGTAGCCACAATAAAATGGCTATTGGGCAAGGTTTTAGCGGCGTTGATCAACTGCGTGGTTGAGCCAACAGCATCGGCCAAAGCAACCACACTGGCGGGCGATTCTGGGTGCACTAAAATAGCGGCGTCTGGGTAAAGGTACTTCATATCTAACAGGGCTTTTGCCGAAAACTCGTCGTGCACTATACATTCACCCTGCCACATCAACATATCAGCGCCAGTCTGTTTAGCGATATAGGCGCCTAAATGGCGATCCGGTGCCCAGATGATTTTTTCACCCAGCGAGTCTAAATGTTCCACAATTTCTAAAGCAATGCTCGATGTGACTACCCAGTCAGCGCGGGCTTTTACCGCCGCTGAGGTATTGGCGTACACCACTACAGTGTGATCGGGATGGGCATCACAAAAGGCTGAGAATTGCTCTTCAGGGCAGCCTATATCCAATGAACAGGTTGCCTCTAGCGTTGGCATCAACACGGTTTTTTCAGGACTGAGAATTTTAGCGGTTTCACCCATAAATTTCACGCCAGCCACAATCAAAGTATCGGCTTCGCAGTCGCGACCAAAACGCGCCATTTCTAGCGAGTCAGAAATACAGCCGCCCGTTTCTTCAGCTAAGGCTTGGATTTCAGGGTCGGTATAATAATGAGCGACCAATACGGCATTTTTTTGCTTAAGCAAGGTTTTGATCTCTTGCACATATTCTTGCTGTTGCGCTTTACTCAGGGCAGCAGGCTTAGCTGGAAAAGGATAATCTATGGTTTCGACAGGAAATAACTGGGACATAATCTGAATGTAACACTAACAGCAGCAAAAAACGTTCGAGTATTATACCCATGGTGATAGGGCCTTGTCACACAAATGACATTTTCATTTGTTATAGATTTTTAATTTTACCAGTATTGGCTTTTAGATATTGCTGATACTTAGCTCGCCAGAACTTGCTTTCTGATAGATTATTCGACTGTTCATACAATTGTGCAAAATTGACATGAGCCGAGGGTTGGTTAGGCATTTTTTGTAATTGTTTTTGCCACGCCTTTAGATAATTGGCTGGGATAAAGGCCGTATCGTGGTACTCCATAAAAGTGAGTTTTTTGGATGCTTTAAACGCTTGGCTAGTATGGTTATCACAAGTTCGAGCGGCATATAAATCACTGCTATTTTGCAAACCGATTGACTGCCAATACTGTCTATCTAGCTGTAATTGTTGTGCCTGTTTAAATACAATATTTGGTGCATCCACTCCGGCACAAACACGTTTTGCCAATTCTTTACTCAGCGGATATTCATCAATAAAGCCCGAAAAATGGGCTAACTCATGAATAAACACATCGTAGGTGTCCTTGCGATCGAGAAACATAATGCCGTTATGAACATTGGCTTTGCCTTTTTCAGCAAAGATCACCAGATGGGTAAAAGGTATGCTTTTTAATTTTTCGGCCAGTGACAGCAACTGGCAACCTAAACGGCCACCTTGTTGCCAGTTGTCCTCGCAGACAAGATCAACTGGGTCAAACCAAGTCAGGTCATAAATACAAATAGACAATGAACTCAGCCGTGGGTCTTTCGAAAAGCGCGCCCTGAAATATTCAGCTTGAGGAAGAGACTCGAGGTCGGCGGTCACAAACAATAACTTTTGTTTACAGTCATTTGGCAAGATGGATAGTTGCTGCATAAAGTCAGAGTGATGGTGTGTATTAAAAGCTGTGGCGTGATATTGATATAGGCTAGTTAAGGCTTGTAGATCCTCGTTGAGATTTTGAGTACCGAGAGAAGAAAACACCTGAGCCGACTCTTGATACTGTTTGTCTCGCCACAGTAATAAGCCTTTGGCTAGTTGTTGCTCGGCCTCAGCTTTAGATACTGGCATTGACGCTATACTGGGGACACTTAGATTGTCTGGCCCAGCAACTTCGATGCTAAGGTGTTCAACCATTAACCAAATGGGCAATAGCGCACATACTAAAGCTGAAACCCATTTGGTGAGTACTGTCATTATTATTGAGTTTGTATCTCGTTTGCTTCGACTTTATTGGCTTCATCACGTAACAAATTAAGCTCTAATCGAGCATAGCGGTGTTCTACATATTCAAATACGTTAGTACTTAACGCAAGTTTAAAGTAATTTGAGGCAATCCCTCTGTTCCCCCTAGCAGAGTGATACTTACCTAAATAAAAATAAGCTTCACATAATCTATCGGTCAATTGTTGTTGGCTTGTGACACCACCAATCAAACTACCTAATAATTGGTTTTCAGTGGTTTTATCAAGATATAAATCCACTATTTGGGTCGCCCAATTATTTTCATCTAGATTTTTTCGCTGCTGAGCCAATGCGGCCATTGCTTGAGGTTTATCAATTTCGCTAGAAGCCAGATAACTCCAAAGGGCGCGATAAGGATCCGAGGCATTGATGTTGTAAAAGGTACCAAAATCACGCACGGCCAAGTCGGGACGACCACCATAATACAAAGCAATACCGCGGTTTAAAAAGGCAAACTCCATATCTGGGTTGATGTCTAGTGAGGCATCAAAGGCTTCGTAGGCTTGAATAAAGTCCATTTGCTGGGTGTAATGTACCCCCATAGAATTATAAGCTTCAGCTAAGTCAGGCTTTAATTGGATCGCCAAGTTAAAATCGTACTGTGCTAATCCAGACAAACCAACACTGTCGTATAACGTGCCTCGTTGATGTAAGAGTTGTGCTCTTTGTTCATCTTCTAAATCGGTATTAGTTAAAATATGACTGTAACGGGCAATCGCTAATTGTGAGCGCTGATTCATTGGAGCAGGTTCAGCCAATAACAAGTTGCCCATTTGCGGATTGCTCTGTACTGGGCTGCTATTGTTGGCACAACCGAATAAGACTGCGCTAAGAAAAATGATGCTGCTGAGATGTTTATGCATATTAGTAGAGAAGTTTTACCTGAAAATAGATTATGTATATGACTCTAACTTTGACACTAGGTTGCAACACAACCCTTTAAAATTGTCAAAAAACAAGAAGAAGGTATGTGCGCTAGAGTCGCTTATTTCCCTGAGAAAGTAAAGTTACCCAGGCTACCCCTGATGTTTAAATGTGAATTAAACTTGAATCTGTAGCCCAAAATAAAGCAAACTACGCGGCCGAGTTAATTTTGAAGTCTGATTTTTATGACACTTAACCTAACAGCTGAATACAAAATGCTTTTGGCCTTAGCCACAAAAGCACAAAAAAATGCCCACGCGCCTTATTCCAATTTTCATGTGGGCGCCGCCATTCTAGACGAAAACGCGCAACTTCATGCCAGTTGTAACGTAGAAAATGCCGCCTACCCACAGGGCCAATGTGCCGAAGGAGGTGCTATTGCTGCGATGATTGCCGCCGGTAGTAAACACATTAAACAAATCTTAGTCGCAAGCCCCAACGATGACTTCTGCCCACCATGTGGCGGCTGTCGTCAAAAAATTGCTGAGTTTGCTGATGCTGAAACTGAAGTGCACATGGCCACCCAAAGTGGTGACGTGAAAACGGTCAAATTTACCGAATTACTGCCGTTGGCATTTGGTTTTGATAAAGAATAAACAAAGTTAAGCTTGATTGTTAGGCTCATAGCTTCCAATTAATTTGGCACTATCACGTGCCAAATTAATCTTTTTAATCCTAGTCACAGATTAGATAGGCGCTATGTTTTATTGCAAAAGATTGAAAACGGCATCATCCACTAGAATAGCCAATTCATCATTTACTGCTCAACAGCCATTACTGTTTGGTTTTGTTGACCTAATCCTGCAATGCCCAAAGCGACTTTGTCTCCCACTTTTAAGTACAAGGGAGGCTTTTGACCTAGACCCACTCCCGGAGGTGTGCCCGTTGTGATGACATCGCCTGGCTCTAAGGTGGTAAACTGGCTTAGGTAACTCACAATAAATGCGGGTTTAAATATCATGGTTTTGGTATTTCCATCCTGAAAACGCTGACCATTGACTTCAAGCCACATAGATAAATTCGCCACATCGGTGATTTCATCTTTAGTCACAAGATAAGGTCCAATTGGACCAAAAGAATCACAGCCTTTACCTTTATCCCATTGGTTGCCTCTTTCAAGTTGAAAGGTGCGCTCAGACACGTCATTACACACACAATAACCTGCGATATGCTGCTCAGCGTCTTGTTCCGAGACATAAGACGCTTTGCTACCGATCACAATCGCCAGTTCAACTTCCCAGTCTAACTTATCACTGCCTTTAGGTTGGATAATGTCATCGTTAGGACCACAAATTGCACTAGTGAACTTTGAAAACACCTCGGGTTCTGTCGGGATAGGCATATTGGATTCGGCTGCATGATCAGCATAGTTAAGCCCAATGCAGATGAATTTCCCTACTTTGTTGACGCAAGATCCTAAACGTACATCATCCGCAACAATCGGCAGCGAAGTTATATCTCGTGTTTGTAAATAAGCGAGTTGTTCGGGTTGTATGTTGGCACCATCGATATCAGCCAAAATAGATGACAAATCGCGGATTTTCCCGTCTTGATCCAACATCCCTGGTTTTTCGTGACCTTTAGGGCCAAATCGTAATAATTTCACATTGATTCCTATTCGTTAAATTGAGGATTAATTGTTTAAAGTGACAAAACCGCCGTCAATTGGAAAGTTACTTCCGGTAATAAAAGATGCTTCCTCGCTGCATAAATATTTGACCATAGCGCCGATTTCGTCTGGTTTTCCCATACGGCCAATAGGCTGAGTTTTAGACAATGTCTCAAACATTTCTGGTTTATTATCGGGATAATTTTTTTCTAAATAAGCATCAACAAAAGGGGTGTGAACACGCCCTGGCGCCACACTATTACAGCGGATCCCATAATTTATATAATCTTTAGCTATGGAGTAAGTCATAGTTAAAACTGCTCCTTTGCTCATTGAATAGGCAAATCTATCGGCAATCCCTACAGTAGAAGCTACAGAAGCCATATTCACTATGACGCCAGCCCCTTGTGCTTTCATATAAGGAACAGCTGCAAACGAGCAGTTATACAGGCCTTTTACATTAACTGCATACACCCTATCTAACTCGTCTTCAGATGTTTCTTCTAGTGTCCCAACAGATCCAATACCAGCATTATTAACCAGTACGTCAATGTGCTTAAATTCATCTTTTATTTGCGCGAAAACCTGCATAGTTTCTTGATGTTTTGAGACATTAAGCTGTATGGCTTTAGCAGTGCCACCAGCTAGATTGATTTCATCGGCCGTTCTTTTTGCTGCCTCTATATCCATATCCAATACAATCACTGTATGTTTAAGTGTTGTTAAGGCTTTGCAAATGCTATATCCAATACCACTGCCTCCGCCTGTTACTACTGACACTTTATTCTCTTCTGTCATATTACTTTCTCTTCATTTAACCGATAAAATTCACTGGCCGTACCTGACCAAAAACGAATCTGTTCACGCTGGGACCATGAACTGACTAATTCCCTACATAAGTCAAACCACCCCTTATAGCTGTTATTGATATTCACCACTGGCCAGTCGCTTCCCCACATCATTCTTTCAACTCCAAATACTTTGGTAATGTGCTGAAAATAGTGTTGATAATGTTCTACAAGTTGCTGCTTTCTACCCGCTTCAGTTGATAGCCCTGAAACTTTTACGTATACATTGGAGAGGCTTGAAAATCGGCAAATAGAGGTTGCCCAATTATCAAATGCATTTGCATGGATGTTAGGTTTTGCACAATGGTTGATAACCATTTTTAAATCCGGGAATGTCTGAGCAATATGTAAAATAGCGTCAAGGTGCTCACCGCGCACTAACGCATCAAAACTTAAATTGTGCTCAATCAAAAAATTAAAAATGGGGGTGAAATTAGGATTTAAAATCCACTCTACATCCTCTATATCTTGCAACATTGGCCTTATGCCTTTGAATTTTGGTTCAGCAGCAAGCTGTTGCAAACGAGCACAAACAAGCGAAGAATGAGCATTCATATCAACCCAACCAACCACACCCGCTAGGGAGTCAGACTTTTGTGTCAACGACAGTAAAAAGTCTGTTTCTGCGTCAGTAGGCGCAGCCTGAATAACAACAGCTTTGTTTACCCCAAGACCAGTACTTGCTTGTTGCCAGTCTAGTGGCAAACGGTCCTGATATAACACGCCCAAATAAGGCGTTAGCCATGCATAATCTTGGCGGCTGAGTTTCCAAAAATGCAGATGGCTATCGACTATTTCCAATTGATTATCTAAAGTCATTTCAAACCTCACCAGGCACAGGCGCATCTTGTCTTATCAGCTGTTGTTGCTTTAAGGTTTGCCAAAACTGCATTGGTATCTGTTCTGAAAACAACTGACTGGTTTTAATTGCCCTGTCTGCACTGTCTATTCCGGGGATCACTGTAGCAACCGCTGGGTGGGCTAATGGAAACTGCAAAGCAGCCGCCGCTAATGACACATTAAATTCTGCACAAACCTCTTCAATGCGTGCTACTTTTTTTACTATATTTGCTGGCGCTGGTTCATAATTGTATATAGGTGTATCAGGCCCTTTAACACCTGTGGCTAATATGCCTGAGTTATAGGGGCCACCCAAAATAATCGACGCGCCGTGTGCTTCACATTTAGGTAAAAAACTCGATAAAGCATCTTGTTCGAGCAGGGAATAACGACCCGCTAATAAAAAACAATCAAATTGGCCAAGCTCCATCACACGCTCACAAATAGCGGTTTCATTCACTCCCAATCCTACCGCTTTTATTAACCCCTGTTGACGCAACTCTTCTAATGCCCGATAGCCACTGGTTTGAAACTGCTCAAAATAATAGTCATCCTTTTCGCCATGAGTATCAAAACCAATATCGTGCACTAATAAAATATCAATTTTTGCTAAACCTAAACGCTGCAAACTATCAAAATACGAACGCATAATGCCGTCGTAGCTATAGTCATAATGCGCATCAAAAGGCATAGGGGTATCAAAGCCATACCTAAGCTGACTGGTATCTGCGTTCACATCTGGCGTTAACACTCGGCCGACTTTAGTAGAAAGCACATACTCATCTGCGCCTATAGTGCGTAAAACATCTCCTACCCGTCGCTCACTTAAACCCAGTCCATAACGGGGGGCAGTATCAAATAAATTAATGCCTTGGCTTATAGCCGCGTGTAAAGTGCGACTGGCTTCTTCATCGCTTATTGCCTTATATAAATTCCCTAAGGATGCAGCACCAAATCCTAAACTGGAGACCTTTAATTGCGTCTGACCAATGGTTTTTTTAGTGATCTTATTAGCAATAGACACAGTGTTATTCCTCGACAAGATACTGAGGTAAATCTGCCACTTTTGAACAACCTAATTGGTTCATTATTTGTGTAAGCTGCATCATTAACGTATTGATAGTGTGATAGCCGCCTTTTTTGCCCAATGCCCCCACGCCATACACAAAAGGACGTCCTAAAAAGGTAAAGTCGGCACCAGAAGCCAAAGAAGCAGCAATGTTGGTACCGCTGCGCAAGCCACTGTCCATAAAAATTTTAATATCCGAACGGTACTTTTTGGCGATCCCCTGTAAGGGTTTTATTGGCGACTCACCGGCATCCAATTGGCGACCACCATGATTGGAAATCACCACGCCATCGGCACCCAGCTCTATGGCCAATTTCACATCTTGGGGATTAATTAAGCCTTTAATCACTAAAGGACCTTGCCACATATCACGAATGGGCTTTAAGCCTTCAATATCGACACGGCCCATAACAGTCTTGTTCATAAATGCGGCCAGTTGATCCATCGGCATGTCTTTTGGCATATAAGGTTTTAAGGTTTGCATTTCGGGTTTACCCGCCAAAGCGGTTTCCCATAGCCAACTGGGTTTAGCCAACATTTGTAGGATATTTTTTACTGTCATATTAGGGGGCATGGCTAAACCATTTTTAATATCTCTTGGCCTAAACCCGAAGGTGGGCACATCAACAGTGACCACCAGCACCGGATAGCCAGCTTGCTTAATTCTGTTTAACAAATCTTCGCGAATACTGTTATCTGTTGGATTGTAGAGTTGATACCAAGCCTTGCCTTGGGAGATTTCAGCTATGGATTCTAAGCTGGCAGATGACACTGTGCTTAGTACATAAGGAATGTTTTTATCGGCAGCGGATTTGGCTAATATTTCCGGCGCCTTAGGCCACATCAAACCTTGTAGACCAATGGGCGCAATACCAAAAGGCGCGCTATAGGTGTGGCCAAATAACTCTACTTCTAAATGACTTTTATCAAAAGGTGTTAATAATTGACTACGTAATTGCACCGCGGCAACATCGCTACGATTTCGGGCGACACTTATCTCTTCCATGCAGCCCCCCTCTAGGTAATCAAACGCAAAATTGGGTATGCGTTTTTGGGCTTTTGCTCGCAGATCGCTGATATCTGGGTATCTAGGATCAAAAAAATCTTTCATTACAACTTGCTCCTAAATATCTTGCGTGGAAATGGGTTGAGTTTTGCCATGCAACACCATAGTGCCCCATTGTTTTAACCAAGTGCGTTTGTCTCTTTCACCCGACCACCAGTTCTCATGCCAAAAATTGCCCCAGTTACCGGCTCCCTCGTTTTCATTATCTAAATCAGCAACGGCTAAATTTAAGCCCATTTTAGTGACTGGCAAATCGGCTGACCAAAACTCTCCAGGGGAGATCTCTAAACAAGGATCAGGGCGAATGCGCCACTCCACTGTATAACCTTTAGCATCAGGTTTAATCTGTACTTTCGCTTCCATGTCTTTGTTGAGTATCCACTTTTGGTAATTGTTCCAAGCAGATAACATTGAACGTTCTTCCCCTTCCAATAAACCGGCCACACCTAAACCACCTAATCGCGACTTATGAGTACTCACAACCATTTGCCAACTATGACCATTGCCTTTATTTAACTCGCCATCTTCTTGGCTAAAGCTATTTTTAGCGTTAATCAATACTTCCACGCCATCCCCAAACCAAGGAAAGCCTTCTCTGGTTAACTCATGGGCATTTGGGTTTTCTTGGGGCAACCAACGGGGGGTATCTACGCCATACATAAGGTTATCCACAATATCGAAAGCAAAATATAGGTATTCGCCATCATGTTTGATCCACACTGTGCCAGATAAGTCTTTTGGGTCGGATACGGCAGAGAACTGCGGATTCCAATTTTCAACGCCTGTTAACATAGTGGCATCTTGATATTCATTTTGATCAATGAACCCATCAAAGGTTGGCGTTTCTCCTCGATACACATTCACTTCAGGCGCCCCTAGGCCATCAGTGTTTGTGGTTAGAGGTTCACTATGACTTGCTGTTTTTTTTGTCGATGAGCTTGTCGTAGGGCTTGACGATAATTCTGTTGGTAAGCTTGAGGGTATGTCTGAGGTGTTGCCGGCATTTCTAGCCAAATACTCAAAGCCAGCATACAACCCAACCATAACAATGGCTAATATCAACCAGCCTTTCCAAATTGACTTATTTTGGCTCGAGTCGGTATTGGCTACGTCTTTAAACTTAGGTAAAAACTCTTCATCGGCAGAGTGTTTCGTGACTAACGAAATACCAATCGTAATCGCAGAAGTCACAATAAATAATATAAATGTTAGGTTTAAAAAATGTGGCCATTGTTCAAATAAGCCAAAAGTCTGTCCATTTATGCTACAAATACCCACTGTCATACAGGTAATACAACCAAGCACAAAACCATAAGTGGCGCCTGCAGTTGTTACGCGTTTCCAAAGTAATCCAACTAAAAATAACGTAGTTAACGGTGGAGCAAGAAAAGCAATAAGTGTTTGGAATATTTCAAATAAATTTGTCGCCATTCCTTCCATTGCTAAAGCCCAAACAAAGGCTAAAGCACTGGCCGCTAATGTGACAATTCGTCCAATTAACCTGACTTCTTTGCCTGAAAGCTCTTTACCCTTTTTAATCATGGGTTGATAAATGTCTAAGGTAAAAATAGTACTGAATGAATTGAGTCCTGAATCTAGAGTACTAATTAACGCTGCCATTAGTACCGCGATCATTAGCCCTCTAAACCCAATCGGCATGTACTCAGATACCATGGCGATAAAGGCACCATCGGTATTATCTATACCAGGTTGTAATACATAGAAAATAATACCGGGCAGGATAAAAATAAAAGGCGGAAGTATTTTCAATACAGCAGCCAGTAAAATGCCTTTTTGCGCAGTAGGCACATCTTTTGAGGCAAACACTCTTTGCACTATGGTTTGGTCTGTACACCAAAACCACACCCCCATTATCGGATAGCCCAATACAAAGGACATCCAAGGTACACTTTCTGAGTCAAAATCAATTAGACGCCAATATTCTGCGGGCGCTTTAGCCATCAATCCATCAATGCCCCCCACTTCATAAAGGCCAATTAATGTTAACGCGGCCATACCAACAATCATTAAAACAGTTTGAAATGCATCCGTTGCTATGACTGCCGCTAAGCCTCCTACAATAGTAAAGCTGGTTGCAATAATCAGCAGTAATAATACCGATTGCCACAACTCCCATCCTGTAAACTGAGAAAACAACAATCCACCGACGTATAAGCCGCTACCTAACCATATGATTACTATTGTGATTAGTGAGTAAATAGACAATAAGCGATACATGCCGTCGCCAAATCTACGTTTGATGATTTGCGGTATAGTGGTCACATTTGATTTGAGGTAAAAAGGCGTAAAAACCATGCCTAAAATCAATAAAAATATCCAAGCAAACCATTCGAAGTTGGCGATTAACATACCTGAACTATAGGCGGCCCCAAAACTAGCAATCAGAAAAGAAGGACCGATATTGGTTCCCCATATCGACATACCAATACTCGCAAAACCGACACTTTTGTCGCCAACGAATAAGCTTGCATTCTTTGCTTGTCTCATAGAGACAAATAAACCGATTGCTAAAAGGAGGAATACATAGATCCCGATTACGTAAAAGTCTATTGAATGGAGCACTGCATTTTCAACCATATTGATTTGTATATTAAAAAACACAAAATGACGCTAAAAAATTAGCGTCATTTTCCTATCGATCTACACTGCTTAAAACTTAGAAAGCAGCACGAACACTCACGACTGCAGTTCTAGGTCTAGTGACATAGTCACGGAAGTTGCTACTTTCGTTAATGTAGTTACGAGCATCTTCTTCGGTTAAATTGATGATATTTAAACTCAGATCAACATTCTCCATAACCGTATATGAGAAGTTCATATCAAGTTGCCCTGAACCTTCTCCAAACGCTGGCTGGTTAGCACGGTCAAAACCGCCACCTAATGCTTGGAAATAATCATCTCGGTAAATGTATGCTAAACGCGCTGAAAACACCTCAGTTTCGTAATAAGCAATAGCATTGAAGTTATGTTTAGATGCGCCAGGGAAACCATGTTCTAACAAAGGATTGTTATCTGGGTTTTCAAATTCTGAGTCAACGAAGGTGTAGTTCGCTTGAAGACCAAAATCACCAAAGACAATATTGCCGCCAAGTTCAAGCCCATACACTTGACCTTTTGCCACGTTAATTGGCTGAGTGGTATCGAACAATTGGTCGTAGCCATCTATTGCCACATCGCTGCGCGCTTCAGTGAGCACAAAGTCAGATACGTCTTTATAGAAAAGACTGGCAAATAAAGCGCTGCCTTCTTCTGTATAGTATTCAAGTGTTGTGTCAAATGACCATGCTGTGTAGGGATTTAAGTCAGCGTTACCAATTTCAGCGGTTGAATTGATAGTGGAGTCATAACCAACATAGCTTGTATCTTGTAAGTTAACTGAACCGTTTACTTTTAAATCAGTATATTCAGGTTGCGACATGGTTTTTGCAAAACCGACACGCCACTGAGTATTTTCTGTTAACTCAAGCATAAAGTTTGCACTAGGCAAAAACTGGAAATCAGTACTGTCTGCTTGCGCACCTATGTAACCCAACTCATCAACAATGGCGTTTAAGGAATTCACGATACGAGTGGTTTGAAAACCATAAACGGTACGATCAGTCGCTACTAAGCGCACCCCCATATTGGCGGAAAAGAGCTTATCATCTACCTCACCTTCCATATCTGCTTGGACGTAAAAAGCTGTTGTCTTTTCTTCCACCACGAATGAATTGGCTTTGTCTAAAGGTAACCCCGTGCTGTCGTCTGCATTTAGCAATGAACCATTTACGGCTGAGGATGATGCTCTTTCGTTAAAAATGTCAGGGAACACGGCTGCTTGCGCATCGTAATCAGGCTCTAGAAATTGATTAAATCCAATACCTGAACCGGGAAACAAAGGCTCGGTTAAGTTACCAGTGAAAGATGCCGCTGCTAAATCAGCATCGTCCCATATCAAGGTAAAACGCCCGGTTTCACGCACGTCAATTTCAGTATCTGCCTGGCGAACACCTGCTTTGATCTTCATACCATCTTCAAGCACCCATTCAGCATCTAACTTTATGGCTAACTGCTCGTTGCTGCCTCGACGGTCGCGACCAAAAAAGCCCACACTGACATATGAATTAGGATCGTTTACTTCACTACCATAGGTAAATGATGGCAGATCACCGCTTCCATCAAAACGGAAGTCACTTGGATCCAGTCCATAAGCGCCCATAATGCCTAAACGTAAATCTTGCACAAATTTAACACTTGAGTAAGAAATATCTGCCTTTAAGCTAAAGTCGCTATAAGCACCGTACTCAGCGTTAAAACCAATTACATTGTTTTCAGATAAGTTGTCGAACAACAAATCAAAGTTTTCTACTTTAAAGTCGCCTCCTGGGTTGGTCACACCAGAACCATCAATTGATTGCACGAAATTATTTTCGATTGATATGGCACTCTCATCAAATACACCATTGTAATCAAAGAATAAATCTACAGTGGGGCGCTGTGAATAAACATCATAAGTAGAGGTATAGCCATTAACACCAAACTTTAAATCGTCTTTTGCTTGCCATTCAAGACCATAGGAGACTGACTCGCGCTCTTTACTGCCGCGAATAGCGTTCATGGTAATCCGGCTATGGGAAATGACATCTTGTTCTACTCTATCGGCAATACCATCACCGTTGGTATCTATTTGAATGTCTCGCTCTTGCGCTCGGGTATAAGCCTCATCTACCGAATAATCAGCATCTGATGTCACAATCGCAACATAACCTGCTAGGGTATTATCGTCGTTGCGGGCGCCAAATACCCCAGAAAATTTAGGTGACCAATCTTCAGTTAGGCTGTCATTAACAGCAGAGACTGTTACTGCACCACCAAAGTTTTCATTGTTCTTATATAAGCTATGGGCTTTTAATGGCTCCATAGTTTGTAGCTCAACCGAACCACCAATCCCGCCTTCAATTGTTGAGGCTGTTGGCATTTTACGTACGACTACGCCACTAATAATTTCTGTAGGAATAACATCAAGGTTAAACTGGCGAATATTGCCAATACCTTCGTCACCGTGGGATAGAGGAGTACGGCCATTTACAGTGGTACTGACAAATAAGGGACCCATACCTCTAATTGAAGCGCGATCGCCGCCTATACCGTTATCATTGCGCTGGATCTGCACGCCGGGTATGCGTGCTATTGCTGCGCCTATATTGTCATCAGTAAATTTACCTAGGTCTTCGCTGGTAATTGCATCAACCACACCTTGAGAGCTGCGTTTTAAATTTTGCGAATTTATAATGCTGCCTCTAATCCCGCCTCTCACTTCAATCACTTCCGTTTCATTGTCGCTTTGAGTTTCTTGTGCACTTGCATTGAATTGAGCAAAAAGCAGCCCAGATGTTATCGCTGTTGCTAGTATTGATTTGTTAAATTTCATGTTTAGTTCCCATTATTGTTTTTACGTTGAGATACCGATATCAATCACCAACCTCAACCTAGGGATTAAATATTACATGGGCTTTTTGAAATATCAACAATATTCGTTAATATTTTTAACAACCTGTTAATCTCTGATTAATATTGACTTTTGATATCTCATAGCATTAAATGAAAACGTTCAATTAAACAAAACGTAGTGGATAATTTATCACATGACTAACAAATATGTGAAATATCACTGCATACTCGATAGTAATAAAAATCAAAAATCATTGATTACACCATAATAATCAATAGCTTAGATGATTAAAAATAATATCAGTGAGAGTCGAAGGCAAAATAATGAGTGCAACAGTTAATATATCTGACAATAAGTTACAGCTAAGTGAAGATGCCTATAATAAGCTTAAGGAAGGCATACTAAGTGGCAACATAGTAAGAGGAAAGACTTATACACAAGGTGTACTTGCGAAAATTCTTAACATGGCTATCAGTCCAATTAAGGTTGCAATAAACAAATTGGAGTCAGAAGGACTCATTATTGTTTTCCCTAGAAGTGGTATACAAATTATAGATACCGACTTTGCACTCACCAGAAACACCTATCAGCTAAGAGTCATTCTCGAAAGAGAAGGATTAAAATCCTATATACGCTCTGTTTCCGATGAAGAAATTCAAAGTTTCAAAACTCGGCATATTGAACTGCAACGGGCTATTTCAACCCCATCTAGCCAGACAAACGGGCAATCAGAGTTAGCCCAGTTGGACTCTGAATTACACAAACAATTTATTTTATCTTTAGATAACCAAATTATTACTAAATCTTACTTGGCGAACGAAGACTTAATAAGGCTGACTCGCTTAGATCGCCTTGATTTAGCCTCCCAAGAAATGATTTCAAGCTCCATTAAAGAGCATATTGAATTAATTGACGCTATAGCGGCAAGAGACCAACTAAAAGCACTTGAGTGTTTAGATGATCACTTAGCTAAGTCAATCAAAAGAGCAATGGGTCTATGGGGTTTTTAGACATTGCGCTGCTATACAAGTCACATTACAAAACAGGAATACTATGACTTCTAATATAAATAATATCCGCATACATTGCTTTGATTACCCGCGAGACAGGGTCATTGGTGATTCTCAAATCGCTTCAAGTAAGGTATGGATTGGCGCATTAGAGCTATTTGATGCTAATGGACAATCTGGATTAGGCTTTTTTCAATCTCTCACGGCGCCTTTGCCAGAAGCTAAAGTTATCAGAACACTATTAGAATCTAGCCGTTTAGACGGGATACTTGGGCAGCCACCAGAAGCCTTGATCCATAAGATATCTAGGCCAAGAGGAGGAAATATTCAGCAGCTTCCTTATCACTTAGATCAAGCTATAGACCAAGCTTTGTGGGACTTAACCGCTAAACGAGCCGATTTACCACTTTATAAACTACTTGGCGGTAATAGCAGTCAAGTCAAAGCTTATGGTAGCGGCGTGTGTTTTCATCTATCAGATCAACAAGTCACAAGCTTTTACGAAAAAGCCATTAAGCACAATTTCTCTGGTTACAAAGTTAAAATTGGGCATCCCGATTTAGCATGGGATATTAAAAGATTACAGCTAGTGTCGGACATTATTGGTAAAGACAAATTACTGATGATAGATGCCAATGAAGCATGGTCACCCAAAGAAGCGATAGCCAAAATCCGCGCCTATGAAAAAGCAGGGTTAGACATTTTCTGGGTCGAAGATCCTATTTTAAGGCATGATATTGCTGGTCTGCAGGAAGTCAAAGCAGGACTCAAAGACACCTACCTAAATGCAGGAGAATATTTACCACTAAGTGGCAAGAAAGCCCTAGTAGATAACCACGCAGCAGACATTATCAACATTCATGGTGATTTTTCTGCCGCCTTAAAAATTGGTTGGTTATGTGCTGAAAAAGGTATTCCCATTGCTTTAGGCAATACCCCAATGGAAATGGGCGCCCATATCGCATCGGCTTTACCAGAGGTGATCTACACTGAACATTCTATGCTCAATTGGGATGATATCATCGAGACACCCTTTACTGTGAAAGACGGATATATCCTACTACCAGACGTCTCTGGTCATGGATTGACATTATCTGAGTTAGCCATAAAAGAGCTCACCCCTTCTTGTGCATAGTGCTCACTAAATCACTTATCTTAAGTTAATTTCATTGCGTTTTTTATCTACTAAAGGCTGGCTCTATTGCCAGCCGCGTTACATTTGTTGTTCCATTTTCACCTCTCGCCACATCCACATAACATTTAACCAGCATTAAAATAACTTTTCCTTTACATCTGATATCTTAATTACTACCATTGAAATATCAAACAACAAACAACAAGAGGCAAGGTTATGTTAAAAAACGTCAAATCTAAAAATGCCGTAAGAAAAACAGGAGGAATTCAAGGCTCAGTTCTAGGACTTTGCCTCATTACAAGCTCTGTTTTTAGTGCAACACAACAGAATTTTTATGTTTCTCCAACAGGAGACGACACTCACAACTCAGGTACATTGTCTGCACCTTTTAAAACCCTTGAAAAAGCCCGAGACGCAGTACGCAGCATAAATAGCGACATGACCGGCGATATTTTTGTCAACATTCGCGGCGGGAATTACCCAATAACGGATACTATTACCCTTACGTCTGTCGACTCAGGCACTAATGGTCACCGTGTAGTTTACCAAGCATATAATGATGAAACCCCTGTGCTAAACGGGGCAACTCTGGTCACTGGCTGGACTCAACATGATGGCAATATTTACAAAGCGACTTTCAACAGTGATGAAAAATTACGTACTTTAATCGTCAATGGTGAACGTGCCTATATGGCAAGTACCGATGCGAGGCCTAATGGTGACTGGGGAACTTATACAATTACCGCTGGCCAAGCTGACTGGGCGAGAATAAATGGCACAGAGGCAGATGGTGGCAGATATAACCTCAGTGACATACCTACACTGACCAATGCGTCAGATGTAGAAATTATGAACAAAACCACTTGGAATACCAACTTTGTTACTGTTCGTGAAAGTGTCATTGAAGGTTCTGAGCGGGTATTAAAGTTTTCACAACCCTATGCAGCCATAGCACAAAACCAAAATTGGGGCGCGTTCAGCAATAGTGGTACCCATACCTTGTTTAATGCCTATGAATTTCTTGATGAAGCTAACGAGTTCTATTTGGATCGTAGTAGTAACACTCTGTATTACTACAATGATGGCCTTGATATGAATTCAGCCCAAGTTTACGCGCCACAAACCGATGCAATATTGAACTTAGCGGGTGACTCTACGGCCAATCGCATAAAAAACATCACTTTCAGCGGTATTACTTTTGCTAATACCCAAGCTAAGTTACCGGAAGTGGCAGGCTCAGCGGGTAAATCAACAGTACAAGCGGCAACATGGAAATTATCTTACAGTGATGGTAACTGGCACAACGATAAATACACCGGCTACGATGTACTAAATGGTGCAATAAACGTTAACAATGCACAGTCCATTAGTTTTGAAGATGGTGCAATTAAAAATGCAGGTAATGAAGGAATTAACTTCACCAATGACGTTATTGATTCACAAATTGTGGGTAATGCCATTACCGGAATGGGTGGCTCAGGTATCAACATTTCCCACCCACAACACGTTTATATTGGTGACGGCGGCACCTACGAAAAATACCCTATAGGTGTTGAAGGCGTAGTACAAAATATTTTAGTTAAAAACAACCTTATCTATGATGTGACACAAATTTACTACGGACATGCGGCTATAACCGCTTTTTTTACCGATGGTTTAACCATTGAACATAACCAAATTCAAAAAACAAAATATTCAGGTGTCAGTCTTGGTTGGGGATGGAATAATTTCGCCGTAGAAACACTACCAGACAACCCAACAACGGTTGCCCGCAACAACAAGTTTAATAACAATCACGTATACGATGTTATGACCTATCTCCATGATGGTGGTGCCTTTTATACATTGGGTAGCCAACCAAACTCAGAAGCAAATGGTAACTACGTAAAAGCCCCCACAACGTTTTTTCAAGGGGTTTATCATCCCGATGAAGGCACCGCTTACTACACGGGCAATGACTTGGTTTTTGAAATTGTCCCTGGACAAGATAATTTTGAATTAAACAAATGGCGTGATAAACGTGATAATCATTACGACAACATCTACTCAACCTCTGGGGCCTATCAAATTGGTGCTCCCAACTCGACCATCACTAATTTAACAGTAGTGCCTGATGCTGACTGGCCTCAAGAAGCATTAGATATTATTGCTAACAGTGGTTTAGAAGACGACTACCTTCACCTATTAATCGGCATACCTGATGCGCCAGATGTACCCGGCCTCATTGATTCTTCAGGTTACACCCTTTTAGAAGCTGAAAGTGGCAGCTTATTTGGCAGTGGTTCAGTCTTTACTGACAGTAATGCATCTGGCGGAGCTGGGATAGAAAACATTCATACTGCGGGTTCGGGCGTAACATTTACCAATATGGCCGCAGCAACATCATTGTTTGTCACTTATGCCTCGAAAAACACCGGTAGCTATAGCATTTATGTTGATGGTGAACATGCTGCAGATTTAAATTTTACTGCAACAGGCGGATGGTCTCGCACCTACAGCAATACTGAAGCGGTGTCGGTTAATATTCCCGAAGGCGCAACGTTAACGCTACAAAAAGACAGTGACGATTCAGGCATTAACATCGATTATATTTCTCTCATTAATCAAAGCTTAACCCAACAAGCAGAAAATGGCATTTTGCTTGGCGCAGCTAAGGTGAGTACTGAGCATGCTGGATTTGAAGGTACTGGCTTTGTTGGCGATATTTTCAACATTGGAGACTCAGTGCAGTTCAGTGTGAACGTTATCGACCCGGGCCAGTACATTTTAACGCCTCGCTACGCAATGGGACTATATGGACCTGAAGGCGTTCGCACTATGAGTGTGTATGTAAACGGCAGCGACCAAGTACAACATATGTTTACCTCTACTGGGGAATGGAATGTATGGGGCGAAAGTAGCAGCGTTATTACCTTACTTCCTGGTGCTAATGATATTAAATTGCAACTTGATGCAGATGACACGGGCGTAATCAACCTAGATCAATTTAGTCTCACAAAAATATATGAAGCTGAAGAAGCAACGCTAACAGGCACAACATCTGATAATAGTTATGAAGGATTCAGTGGCTTTGGATTTGTGTCTGAGATTGACGACATAGGTGACTCAGTTGCATTCACAGTGAATGTGGCTATTGCCGGAGAATATACCCTTGATATGCGTTATGCCGTGGGAGCAGATGGGCCTGCCGGTGAACGCACCATGAGTGTAGTGGTGAACGATACTGACCTTCTGCAAAGTAGCTTTGCATCAACAGGGACATGGGATAGTTGGAGCAATCAAACTGAAACCGTAAGCTTACAATCGGGTGAAAACACTATCCTTTACCGCCTTGATGCTGACGACACAGGCTGGGTTAATTTTGATTACTTGCTTATCGATTTAGGCCTGACTAATGATAATGATGACGATGACGATGACACCCCTATAGATTTACCTAATCTATACGAAGCCGAAGATGCCTCGATAAGCGGCAATAGAATCGGTATCAGCAGCGAACACCCTGGCTATAATGGCAGTGGCTTTGTAGGTAATATCATTACCATTGGTGACAAAATCGAGTTTACGGTTGATCTTGATACTGCAGGTTTTTATGTCCTGAATAGCCGCTACACCATGGGCACTTTTGGGCCTTCTGGCAACCGTACCCTGAGCGTGTATGTCAACGATGAAGACACAGTTCAAAGCAGCTTTAGCACTACAGTTGAATGGGATAACTGGAGTGATAACTCTGATTTAATTCCCTTACAAGCCGGCACTAATACCATCAAATTTCAACTAGACGAAGATGATACAGGTTGGATTAACCTAGATTATATCCAACTTGAGTTTGATTCAGCTCTGCCTGTCTTTGGCGACTTTGATGCTGATCAAGACGTAGATATGGATGATGTTAATTTATTTTATCAACACATCCGCGCCCAAACACTCAGCGATTTAAGTTACGACTTTACTCATGACGGTCAGTTATCTAGCAGAGATGTTAGAGGTTTTATGTCGCTGTGTACGCGAGCGGCTTGCGCGACTGAATAACAGTAAACAAGGTTGGCACTTTGAGGCCAACCTTGTTTTTAATAGCAACAAAGAGATTGAGTCATCACTTATTCAACAATTAGGAACAACCATGAAAAAATTAACCCTATTCATCTCAACTATAGTTTTAACCCTAGCCAGCCTACAAAGTCAGGCAACAACCATTACATTAAGTACGGATCAGCTTAACTACAATATCGGTGATACTGTACTACTGGATATAGCATTTGAAAACGTCAGTTTAGACACAGCTGAACTCGGCTTTAATTTGAACTTTGATAGCAGCGCGCTTATTTTTGATTCCTTTGATTTTAGTACTGAGGTGATCAATAGCGCATTTCTTCCGGCAGCGGATGTTTCATTTTTCGATAATAATATTATCGAAGTTTTTGTGCTTTGGTTGGACAGTACTTACTTGCCTGGAAGCAACTTTTTCCTTGGCCAAGTAAGCTTTACAGCGCAGCAGAATTACAGCCCTGAATTTGCATTAACAGATAGCTATTTGGCTGATGCAAATGGAGCAGATCTTGATGCCCCAACGGTATCAGTACCGGCGCCTGCCACAGGTTTACTCGTTTTATTTGGTTTTTTACTATTACCTATACAAAAAAAACTGCTCGCCAAACAAAAGTAATAATAAACAACTAAAATGAGCCATTGATACTCAGATGATGGCTCATTTTTTTGATAAAAAAAGATGGAACAGACATTGAATCAATCTAGAATAGTAAACTGGGGAATTGTCAGTACAGGCGCAATTGCAGATAAATTTTGTACCGATATGCCACATGTCAAAAATGCGAAAGTCACGGCTGTCGCCGCCAGAAAGCGAGAAGATGCTGTGGCCTTTGCACATAAACATAATATTGAGAAAGCCTATCAAGGTTATCAAACATTATTTGATGACCCTTCAGTAGATGTCATTTACGTGGCCACTCCTCATAACTTTCATTTTCAACATGTCTATGCTGCCCTGATGGCAAATAAACATGTGTTATGTGAAAAACCTATCACCATAAGCAGTGACGAATTTACAACCCTTGCAGCCTTAGCGAAACAGAAAAATTTATTCTTAATGGAAGCGATGTGGACCTATTTTCTTCCTGCGGTTTCACAAGCCAAGCAATGGATCGAACAAGGCCGTATTGGCAGCATAAAACATATTAAGGCCGATTTTGGTTACTCAGTGCCTTACGAGCCCAACGGGAGAATGTATAACCCTAATTTGGCGGGTGGCTGCTTATTTGATATGGGAATTTATCCCCTTGCGATTGCGCAATATTTTAATCCTGGTGAGCTTAAAGATGTGCTCATTAAAACTCACTTTGCACCTCACAATGTGGAAGATGACTTAGTCATACTGGCAACTTGCAATGACATCACACTTTCATTGGCGACCTCTTTTCAATGCCGACTGCAAAATGCGGCGTTAATAATAGGTGATAAAGGCTATATCAAAATCCCAAATTTCTGGCGGGCGAAATCATGTGCTTTGTACCAACTTGATGAAAAAATTGAAGCCTTTAATGACAACTCAATTGGCTGGGGATTGCATCACGAAGCACAACAAGTCAGTGCAGCGATTATCGATAACCAAAAGGAGCATACCATCATGCCCCACTCTGTTAGTTTGCTACTGCAACAACAGATAGAAACAATTACGTCACTTTTTTAAGTGACTTAATCGGTGCGTTAAAACAATCGCATATGGCGATGCAGCGCTTCTTTAAAGTGTAAAAGTAATCCTTGTGACGCGGCTTCTTGGTCGCGATTTAAACAGGCTTGTAATATTTTAATATGCTCTAACAAAGAGCTTTTAACTAAATTAGGGGTAAAATGATGTTCTAGCTGAATAAGTTTTATATAATATTTCAAGCGGGTGGCAGTCACCTCAACAAACTCATTCTTTAAACTTGAAATCATGGTGCCGTGAAACTTCAACTCTATGGCTTCAATTTCTTCTAACAAACCTTTAGTAATTCCCTCTTTCGCTAATTTTTCGATTAATTGATGGTGTTCATTAATCAAATCTGTAATCACACTTTCTTGACCGTATTGTGCAAAGTGTCGTGCCGCTGCACTTTCAATGATAGAGCGGAATTGATAAGTCGCACGTATAAACTCCAAATCAGGTTTTCTAAATTGTATGCCTGATCTTGGGTGAATAATGAGCATATTTTCGCTTTCAAGCACACGTAATGCATCTCGTAATGGCTGCATGGGAATATCCATTAACTTGGATAGTTCACTCTGTGACATAAACGCACCGGGCGCTAATTTACCATCAAACACCCATTGCAGAATTTTGTCGTATGCTGCCTTATTTAAGGATATTGCACGGTTTTCTGTAGGTTTTATCCCATCCTTGCCTAACGATACTTGAGCGTTTTCTTTTTGTTTTATTGCCACTTTTGTTAATTCTCCAGCAACGAGATCAAGGATCTGTTGAACTTTGTGGTACTTTTCCTAAAAAATGGCAAGGTCTAAACATTTCGACCCACAAACAATGGATCTAAGCGCACCATGCCGAGTGCAATGTTACCAGACTCCCAATGGGAAACACTATACTGCCTGATGTTTTTTAAAGGCCCATTGAAAATCACACTTAGCTAGTACGCCCTTGTTTTTGAAACCATTTATTGGATTCTTTAAAGATTAGGGATTAAGTCGCAGCAATCTAGGGGTAACCACCTATGTATACTTGTTGCTGGGGCAGGTAAATTATCTTTAGACTTTAAGGAGTAATTTATGCGCTTAATTAACATCTTGTGTTTATATTTTATTATTGGTGTGGGTTCAGCCAAAGCTAATTTGATTAACTACCAATTTAATACTTTGAACTTTACTGATAACCATCAGGTTACAGGCAGTTTTAGTTACAATACCGATGATGACGTTTTGGTAGCTCTCTCTATTTCGTTATTTGGCCCGGACTTCAATATCGACTTTGATATTGACGACCTTACCTCACCAGATGCTTTCTCAGTAAGTTTCGACAATATGACTTTTGGTGACAGTGCTAATGAGGGATTTGCGTTGTTTAAAAACGATGTGGAATTAGTGACGGGTGAGTATGGTTTAGGAGATTACGATACTTGCTATTTTGGGTCGATATCTGATGCTTGTACGGGTAATTTATTCACTTTCCAATCTGCCACTGTTGGAGTCGATGCACCACAACCAATCTATTTGCTGGCCTTTGGTTTAGTGTTGCTGTTTCGCGGAAAGATTTTAAGTTAATACCATCCCACTACATTTACCTTGTACAGCCCTGTTTACAGGGCTTTTTTATGCTCAAAAAACTTATTACCCACTGAGTTTTTAGGGGTAACTACCCATTTTAGATTGTTTTGTAGTCAGTAATAGTAAAGAGGTATTCATTACTGGAAATCAAACATCATGAAACTAATAACAAAAATTAAAACTATAGCCCTAGCGGTATCACTCACATTGCCAGCTAGTTATCTTCAGGCCAAAACCTTTGATCCAGACTTAGCAACTAAATTAGCGACCTCTGACTTCAGCACACTACATCAAGTAATAGTGACCTTTGACCAAAATGCTGCACCTAGTGCAATTCAATTAGACGAACTGAATGCTTTAGGTATTAATACCGGCGTAAGTATGAAAAACCTTCCAATAGTGGGTGTGTTAGCGACTAAAACTCAGGTAGACGCCATATACGCCCGCCAAGACGTGGTTTCAGTTTGGCACAACGATCCTTTAACTTTGGAAAATCATGAATCAACTAAAGTCTCTGGCGTATTAGATCTGCGTGCCGACCAAGATCTACGTAAAAATGGCATCCCTTATTCTGGACGAGGTGTGGCAGTGGTTGTTAACGATTCGGGTGTTGATGGTAACCATGGGGATTTAATGTTTCCTTCCCATGTTGTGCAAAACGTTTTGGCACAAACTAACTTGAATAGCTTTAGTGGTATTTTGCCCATCACTTATCAAGAAAACGTGGCCAACACTGACATAGGTGGTGGCCACGGCACACATGTGGCGGGCACAGTGGGTGGTATAGGCGCTATGAGTTCTGGTAAACATGCGGGTGTGGCACCAGGTGCCGACATCATTGGTTATGGTTCAGGCGCAGGATTATTCATATTAGATACCATAGGTGGTTTTGATTACGCTCTGACTCATCAGTATCAATATAATATTCGGGTCATTTCTAACTCTTTTGGTAATACAAGTGAGATAGGCATGGATTTCCAGCCTGATGATCCAACCAATATCGCCACTAAAACACTTGCCGACAATGGCATAATTACCGTATTTTCTGCTGGTAACTCTGGCCCAGGTGAAGGCTCAATTACGGGTAACTTTAAAAAGGCGCCTTGGGTAATTACAGTGGCTGCAGGTGACAAAAATGGCCAATTAGCAGACTTCAGTTCAAGAGGTGTTAAAAATGGTCAACCACAAGAAGTCACTATTAATGGCGAAACCTTTACTTGGGAAGACCGCCCTACAGTAACCGCTCCTGGTGTTGATGTTATTTCTGCTCGTGCGTCTACTTCTAGCTTAGGTGGCTTAAGTGCGCAAGATGATATAGATATGGTTGAGCCACAAAACCTTGCTTTTTATACTGTCTCTAGTGGAACGTCTATGGCTGCCCCCCATGTTTCTGGGATTGTAGCTTTGATGATGGAAGCAAACTCTTCTTTGCAATGGCAAGACATTAAACGAATATTACAAAATACTGCCACTCCTATGACAGGCCGCGAATCTTGGGAAGTAGGTGCTGGTTATGTGAATGCTCATGCAGCCATTAAGGCAATAGTTGAAGGTGAATCAACATTCGGCGATACGGTTAAATTAAACCGAGATTTTAATGCTAAAGCCTTAATAGTTAATGGCGACCAAGGTACCTATTCAACCACTTTTATGCCAGTTGGCGATTCACCTGACACGCCATTTTATGTAGGTGAAAAAGTATCTTTAGTGATTGCCAAAGCCGAAATTGAAACAGGCAGCGCCTTTGTATTAGAAGATCCTGCTGGCAATCGCTACGGTTCAGGCATTGGTCTAGCTGTATTAGGCTCAAGTGTTGGTGCCGTTGCCCCAGGCATGCCTGGTAAGTGGAAGTTATACTCTCGTGGTATTGGCTCTATCAGCGGTGTGTCTGTGGATCCTGCTGGCGTAACCAATGGCGTGGGAGCACCCAGCACAGTAGATGTAGAGATCAAAATGATAGAAACCTCAGGTTTCTTAGGGCTTGACGATGTGGCTGAACACCCTGCTCGTACTTTTGCTGAGTATGTGGTTAATCGCCAGTTAATGGACTCAACTTCCCATGGATTTGAACCCGACGCCATGCTTAATCGTGGACAACTAGCAGACATACTCACTTTTGCGGCCAGTGTGCGTCAAAGTCTTAAAGGTAATCAATCCGATTACAATGATGTTGATATTGCCCTAGCTGCAGCCGTTAATTCTGCCACATTAGAAGGTGCCATGTTAGCAGATTTGGATAGAACAGACGCAGCCTTGATGTTAGACAGTGATTCCTCTGATTTTGGTGTTAATGACAATGTCTCTAAACAAGAATTAGCTTACTCGCTAGTCCAATCTTTAGGTTTACAAGCTCAGGCTCAAGCCTTTGACACAGAACAAGACCTCACAGCCATAGTGTTTGGTCAAAGCGTAACTGTAGTTGATAGCGCGCAAATTAGTCCAGAACTAAAAGGTTATGTTCAACAAGCCTTAGCATTAGGTTTATTAAAAGTGCGTATTGAAGTGCAACAAGGGCCCTTTGATTTAGAGCCTAGCTTCAGCGCTTATTTTGAGCCTCAATCTACAATCACTCGCGGAGAAACGGCGGTTGCGCTAAGTACACTCGATACTTTACGTTAGCATTTAATTATTTTTAGTTATTCTAACAGGCCGGCTTTGCCGGCCAATCTCACTAACTCTGCCGAACTATTCACTTGTAACTTTTTATAAATATTACTGCGATGGTTTTCTGCGGTTTTTAAACTCATATCAAGCAACTCAGCCACTTTTTTACTGGTGTTGCCTGCCGTGACTAAAAAGAACACTTCGCGCTCTCTACGGGTTAAAACGGTCAGCGGATTCATGTATTTAGCTTGCGATAACTGAGTATCATTCTGTTCGATGGCAGAGGGAAATACAGTTTTACCCGCTGCAACAGATCTAATCGCTGTTATCAATTTATCACTGGAAGTTTCTTTTAAAATGTAACCTGCTGCGCCCGCGTCACGCATGGCTTCGACATATTCCAACTCGTCGTGCATAGACAACACTAACACTTTGCTCTGTGGTCTTTGGGCTAATAATTTATCTATGGCCACCAATCCACTCATTTTGGGCATGGATATATCCATCAGCACCACGTCGGGCGATAACTTTAACACTAGATTAATTAATTCGATCCCGTCTCCACATTCGCCAATCACTTGGATATCTTGTTCAGCACTTAATACTTGAATGACACCCTGACGCATTAATACGTGATCGTCAGCTATCACTATGGATATACTCATATAGCAACCGTTAAGGTAATTCTTGTGCCTTTAGCTACTTTTGAGTGGATCTCTAAATCAGCGTCAAACGCTTGTGCTCTATCTTGCATACTGTTCAAACCAATACCTTTTTCAATACTTATATGCTCAAAACCGATGCCATTGTCAATAATATCTAATCGAATGGTTTGATGATGACTGGATAATATCACTTTAGTTTGGGTCGCTTGGGCGTGTTTAATAATGTTCACTAAAGCTTCTTGTACAATTCTAAAAATCAATATGCTGGTATCACTACTGAGTTCAGCTGTGAAATTAAACTCACATTCACACTGACATTCTTCTTGCACAAAAAGGCTTCTGGTTAACCACTTAATGGCCGGTACTAAACCTAAATCATCCAAAATGGTTGGGCTCATAAGCCGCGATAATTGACGCACATCAGCCAGCGCCATTTCAGCCAATTGCGCCAAATCTTGAAGCTCTGGCTGCTCATTACTTAGGCTTTGTAAACGCCTAGTTAAACCTGTAAGCAGTTGACCAACACCATCATGTAACTCACGTGACAGTTTGGCTTTTTCAGATTCTTGTTGCGCCCATAGACGTTTTGCCAATTGATTAAGCCTGTCTTGTTCTTCGTCTAACCTTGCTTTTAAACGTGTTTGTTGGCTTTGAATTTCAGCTAATAACTGTGCTGACTGCTCAGAACTCAAGATAAGACTCCCTATACAATTTCACTTGCTGCTCGTTCAATTGATTGAGCCATTGGGTTGTCAGCTGTTGTTGTTTTTCTTGAGATTTCGGGTCGTCAAATACCTGATAATAAATATGATTTCGCCAATACTTAGGATGCGATAACAGTTGTCTGCGCAGGGCTACCCGCGCCTCTTCTTGGGCAGATTGTAAATACAGTAAATGCATATATTGCTGATAATAAATCGGTTTAACAATTTGCTCTAGACGTTGCATGCTTTGACTGTCAGCGGGCAAGGACAATCTTTCTTGAATATCCAATAGAATTTTCATTTCAGTTAAAACCGGAATATTTGCCTGTTGGATTTCCCGCACAAACTCTAGTGGCTCTGCCGAAACTAACTCTGATGACATCAAATTGGCGCTCAACTGCAACCAACTTAATAATACTTGTTGTTCAATCATAGTATCGGCAATGGTGTGTCCGGCCAATTCAATGTGTTTTTGTACGCAGTCTATATCCGCTATTTGTAAACAGATTTCTGCATGCCATAGATAAATTTCTGTCAATGCACGGCTGTCTTCGGTTTGCTGCGCTAACTGCTGTGATTCGTTGAGGTTTTTGAGGGCAGTTAATAAAGCGCCATCGGCAAAATTTAGAAAACTATATAACAGCTTATTAATCATCAACTCTTGTTTTTGACTGGCATCAAGCTGTTGCGAAACTTGGGTTAAATAACGAGTGGCTTTTAGATGATCGCCTTTCGCCAAACTTAACTGCGCGAGATTTTGTAAGGTCCGATTTAAATGACTTTGCTCATTGTTATTATCAAACAAGGTTTTAGCTTGCTGCCAATAAATATCTGCCAAAGAAAAATCACCAATTAAAAAGTGCATGTAGGCCACATTGCTCATGCTTTGCGCTTTTTCACGCCCATTGCCCGATACACTGCGAAGATCTAAGCCGCGTTTGTAATAACCGAGCGCTTGTTTATACAGTCCTTGTTCTTCGTGTAAAATGCCTAAGGTATCTATTACGTGTGCTTGGCGATTAGTATCACCGCCCACTTCTAATATGCTTAACGCTTCTTCTAATGCTGATTTAGCCTCTGAGTATTGACCATTTAACGTATCCACTGTGGCTAAATTAGCTAAAGATTTAACCCGCTCTAATGGAAAAGACTCTGGATCATAAAGCGCCAATGCGTCTTTCAGGTATTTTTCAGCAATTTCATATTCCGCGCGCCTTAAATGCGCTATGCCAAAGGCGTTTAAGACTAACCCTTCACCTGCCACATCTTTATTTTTTCGATAGATCACTAATGCCCGGATTAATTCATTTTCAACAGCACTTTGACTGTCACCAGAAATGATTTTAAGCCGCGCCAACTCGAACCAAAACTGAGCATTGTTTGGACGCAAATCAACCGCTTGTTGGTAATCAGCAATAGCCGCAGGATAATCACCCGCCCACTCAAGAATTTCAGCGCGTTTTGCTAACAAATCAGCACGACCTGGATACCCTTCTATGAGTTTTTGAATGCTTTGTGTAGCTAAGTCTAAATCATCGTTCATTTCAGCTTGTAATAGTCGACCTTGTAAGCGCCAGAAGGTCGACTCAGTAGATAGCGCAAAGAGCGCCTCTAGATCTTCTTGAGCCTTTTCTACATCACCTTGCAGCCAAGCTTGATAGGCAGCCTGATACCATGCACCCGCATATTCAGGAGCAAATTGTTTGAGTTGATTAGATAACTGTGCGGGCCCGTGGTTTTGCAATTTTTCTGTAGCCAAAGCGGCAATACCTGACAGGAATAATTGTGTTTCTGATTGCTCAAATTGATTGGCTAATTGCTTTTCAAGCAAAATAAATAAACTGCTAGCAAATTCAGTTAAATCTTTTTCAAGTTGATTGGCGTTGATGCTTCTGGTGTGTTCGAGCAAACTCATATCCGCAGGCATGGCGTAAATACTCGCTCTAATTAAAAAATCATCGCCTTGAATATTGTTGATGCTAAGCACTATTATCGCATCCAAACTAAAAAGACTGGCTAAATCAACGCGGTCCGCGGCCACTAAAGTTGGTTTTAAGGCCAAATTATTAGCACTTTTTTGTATGCCTATTGAGTCAACTACCGACAAACGCTGATTGGTTTGCAGTGGCATTTCGAAGATTTCCACTAAACTTTGCAACAACCCTGACTTTCCGTCATGAATAATGCCTATTTGAACCGTATCTGTGGGTAATTGGGGTTGCTTGTCTCTACCTAGATTCACCTTGAAGCCTAACCAAACTAATAAACAAATTGTGAGCAATAACCCAGCAAAAATTATAGTATTTTGCCGAGCATTAGGTGTGCTTTGGGCATGATAAAAATCGTTAACCTGAGCTAACTTCGGGCGTTTTAGCGGATTGGGATGGCACAAAGTGTTGGCAAATTTAGTGTGTTTCGCCAGCCATAATCGATCAACAATAGAAAATGAATTAATACTGACACTTGCCAACATCAACTGAATGGTTTTACCGGCACTAAAAAGTTCTGATTGAATTCCTGATGCTCCACCGTATAACACTTCAGGTGCTGAAAAATCTTGATGGCCACTGGTTTGCATGGTTTCACTGTGTAATTGCTGGCCAATGCCAAAATCAATTAAGTGCAGATTATTATTGTTATCGATTAATATATTATCTGGTTTGATATCACCATGTTTGATTTGCGCCGTTTCACAGGCACTTAAAGCACTAAATAATTGTTGGGTCCAAAGCTTAAACTCCTCTTTGGTTATAGGCTCTGCAATACGATTTATTAACGGCTTGCCTTGGATATATTCCATAGTGAAAAACACTAAACCTTGATCTTCAAATACATCAAAAATATGAATGATATTTTTGTGTTGAAGTTGACGAGCAATTAACACTTCGTTGCGAATAACGGTGAGCTGTGAATGATCTTGTAGCGAAGTTTCAACCACCTTAATGGCAATATCTACTTCTAATAATTGATCGTAAGCATGATAAACATTGCCCTGAGCACCTTGGCCTAAAGGAGCAATAATTTTAAAGCGGTTTACCAGTATTAGGTCATTATCGAGTTGCGCTGCAGAGCGTAAGGACTGTGTTGCCAGATCAAATTCGTCGGATGGTTTTTGGGTGTGTTCGGTCAACTAGCCACTCCATACTCTTTCTCTCAAAAATGAGCATTAGTTGTTACAAGCTAGAGAGATATTATGTTCTATAGATTGAAATAACAAACGTAAAGATAAAATACTGGCAAATGACTCAACAAACTTGACTTCTGTTTGCGTAAAAAACTGGCGGTTTTGGGTATTATCGGCATACAACACACCAATGATTTCCCCTTCTGATGTAATGGGCACACAAAGTGCAGCTTGAATATTATTAAGTATCACACTTTGCTGGGCAGCAAGATTAAGTTCGTCGCGAATATTGCCAATAGCCAATGGACGTTTTTCTAAAATACATCGATTAATGATACTTCTACTGCCGGTAAAACTATTTTCAGCCATCCATGCTTGATAGCCTAAACATTGCTGAAGTTGTTGATTCTGATCGAGTAAAATAAGCGCTGCACGTTCACAACCCAAGGTTTGCAACAAACAATGGCGAGCCATTTCTAATAATGCCGCACTCGATTGACATTGATTAAACTGCTTAGACATCTGTTGCACTTGTTGTTTACGCCAAGTATTTTGATTATCAAGAACGGTTAGTTGATGGTGATTGAGATGTTTAAATTCGCAGGATATTGGCCCAAGACTTAAGACTTTTTGCTCTTTAATAGGCACAGAGGTCACTCTCTGGCCATTATCAAAGCAACCTGCAGTGCTAGTGTCTTGCAGCGACCACAAATTATCATCATTGGCACTTAGCTTGGCATGGGAGCGAGAAATTTGCGGATGATTAATTAATACATCCGCTGAGGCGGCTCGACCTATATGATAAATATTTCCTTCAAATAACACGTGCTCAGCAACAAAGCCTGACTCCAGTGACACTTTGAGTTGCATGGGCACGGCACTATCCTTTTACGTTGTTTACACTAGCTATTAGCTAACCCGCAGGCTATATCTTAAGGTTTTTAAACGGGTCAGTAACTCGCCTTGCATATTGATTAGATCATTTGAAGAGCGCCACACAGTACTGATTTTTTCATTGCTGGCGTTTTCAACCAAAGTGATCAACTCGTCCACTACTGTCAACGCAGCTAGATAGTCATCAATTAACAAGGCTGATTGCAAATTGTATAAACTGGCTTGCAGCGTGGTAGCTAATACTGAAGAGACTAAATCACTGTGCTGACTAACTAACTGGTTAAGCTGAGTGAAAGTATCGTTTATCTTAAGGGCATGGCTGCGCTGGTCTAATACAATCACAAAATCAGAAAAACTACCTGTGCTCCCTCGTGCCCGAATACTGCCGGCAGAGACCATAGTAGTGATATCTTCAAAGTCTCCATTGGCGTGTGAGCGAAATAGTCTGGCTGGCATAGCCGCGTTGTAATCAACCGCTTTGGTATATATCTCTACAGAGGCTAAACCTTCAAAACCAAAACCAGAGTTGGCTTTAGGTGAGATAGAAACCACTACCGGGAAAGTAGATATTAAGCTGATATCGTTAGACGTGAGTCTGTCCAACACACTTGCATCACTAGGTGTAACCAAAGTTGCACTAATGTCTATGTTGTTGGCGCTCAAGCCTATACTGTTTTCAAACTCGACCAGTAAATCTAAGGCAATTAAGTTTGTGACATTTAATTTAGCCTGTAATTTATTTTTAGTGATGGTCACACTAGTGGGAGTAACTGTTTGCGCAAATGCTAGATTGCAAAATGCAGTTATAAACAGCAAACCTACAATCTGTCTAAATTTCAGAGGCATAATTTGGCACCTATATTTACTTCAGTTCAAAGCAACTTAACCTATATGAACCACTACTTCAATAGTGGTTCATATAGAACATCTATTATTGAAAATAATTAACAAAAAGTCGTGATGCAAGCTCCGCATAATGTGCTCGGCTAATTGTGGCGTCACTCTCAAAACGTACCACTAACTTCGGCATCAAATCAAAAGGCCCTTGCTCAATGGCAAAATTGACATTGATTAAGGATAAATTGATTGCCAGCTGCACATAACCTTTCATTTCAGCAGGAATACTGTCTTGGTCAGCCAATACAAGTTGTTCTCCTTTATAATCAACGATGATATCGTTATTAGGGTCAAATGCAGTGGCAGCCTCTTGTAAGCCCAGCAATTGCACTAAACTGTAGGCCATGTCTAATTTATTTATTTTACCAAAGGCATTCGCTTGATTGTTGACCGTTGTCAAAATAGGACTTTGCGTACGATTTGAATCTTTTAGAGCTCCACCAGCAACAGTGACAGATTCCATAAAGGGTTTATCTAGCGTCGAAACTCGACTTAACTGGTGTTTGTCTTCGTTTAGAAGATCACGATATTGTCTTACTGCGCCGCCCATTACCGCGTAACGAGCAAAATCTTTACGACGCAAGACACTATCAGGCGAAAAGTTATTATTACCTAAGCCGTCCATAAGTCTTTCACTTACAGCAAACTCAATTGCGCCTTGCTGAGGGTGTCCGCTGACATCATCTAAACCATCAAATCCACCGCTTAGCTCAAAGGCAACTGTGACATCAAAAAATTCAGGCACACCAGGACCATTCGTTAAGCCTAATGGATCGGCATTAATGCCAGATAGTGAGGTTAATCCATAAACATAAACTCCCCATGTACCCGCCATACCCGGAGCAGATACACGCATATCCTCAGTTAAGACTGGTGTGGATAAATTGCCAAAATATTCGGTGCCATCTGGTGCCACTAACACTAACTTAGTTAAATTCGCTAAAGTAGAAGCAGAGGCTTTCACTAAAGCGGTACCTTCTGCCACTTCAAAATATTGCACTTCAGGTTCGCCCACTGGGCTATAAAAAACCTCTAGTTCTAGCTGTTCATCACTAGCGACTACATTGGCGTTAGCGTTAAAGGTTTTAGACACTAAGTTATTCACTGTAACGCTACGATCCATATCATAATTTAACGCCGCAGCGACGGCAGAGCGGGCATTCACATATCCTGCGCCTACTTCCCATCTTTCATAACCGGGCATATTGGTTGCGGTTTCTTGCAATAGACGTTTGATAGTGAGGTTATCTAGGCTAGGGCTGGCTTCGAGCATCAGCGCAACGATACCAGACACATGAGGCGTAGCCATTGAGGTACCTGAAATCATGGTATAAAAAGGCACGTTTTCTAGTTCGATAGCGTCAACATCAGCTTCACCGCCATTCGCGGCGAGATTGGTTGTTGCTCGAGTAGATATAATATCCACCCCAGGTGCCACTATGCTGACTTCATTTGAATATTCCCAACTGGAACCGTCTGGCATAGTAAACTCACCACTTTCAGATTTTAATCCACGTGAGGAAAAATCAGCTAGTTTGCCAAACTTATCCCCTGCGCCTACAGATAAGCCCCAAGGAATTTGTGAATAAGGATTATGAGTATCTTCACCTGGACCACTGTTACCAGCAGCAAATACACTCAAGATCCCCAATTTATGCGCTTTATAAGTGGCCATTGATACTGGTCCTAAAGGCTCATATTTACCACTTGAGCCCCAAGAATTGCTGATCACTTTGATTGGACTTGCGTAGCTATAAACATTATTAATGGCAAAATCAAAACCACCAATAGTGTCCAACAAAAACAGTCCACCACCTGAACCATAACCAATAAGATCAGCATCTGGTGCCGCACCTAAATATTTACCCCCAGACATACTGCCGTTGCCAGATATAGTACCTGCAACGTGTGTACCGTGGCCCGAGTTAGTGTCTGTATTAATTTGGCTTTTTAATGTTATACCATCAGTCAAACCTGTGATGCTAATAACCGATGCATGCGTAATACCTTGTACGTTCTCAACCACAGTATCACCAAAAAATATGTCCTGATGAGCTGCATCAATCCCCGAATCGTTGACCATAATGGTCACACCTTTACCGGTAACTTTAACTGAGTTTCTTTGTTCGAACTCAGCTGTTTGCAAGTCGGCTACCCCAGTAATTTGTCTCGCATCAGCATTAAAATATTGCATTGTTCGGTTCGCGAAAATGGACTGAATATCATCAAATTTCGACAATGCTTGGATTTGTTGTTTTGTCGCTAATACGCCCATAATTGGCAATGATTTAAATTGCACCCCTTGGCTTATTCCAAGGCCCAATATTTGGCTTAATTGAGACTCAGTTAATGGATCAAGTTGACTGTACGTCAGCACTGCCATAATTGGTTGCGCGTCATCAAGTGAAATAAGAGATTCGGCTAATTGCTCGCCGATTAAAGCATCGGCATTAGCGAATGAAGAGAATGCCAACATGGCGCTGGCAATTACAGACAATCTACGTTTTTTAGTAACAGTGTTTGACATAATGTGTGCTCTTGATAATGAATACACTGTCATATTGACTGTTGTTGTTATGTACGAATATAGGGGGATCACCCTATATTTGATTTAAATGTTGAAACTACAAACCTAAAAAGATAAAGAACCATACCGCTGTTACCTCAGCGGTATGGTCAGTTTTTCATGGGTTAGATTGCCATAGGTTTAAAGGGCAAGTCTCGATAACGTTTACCCGAGGCTGCAAATACGGCATTGGCTAAGGCTGGGGCAAATGGCCCTAGGCCTGGTTCACCTAAACCTGTGGGTTTGTAGTCATTTTCCATGAAGTGCACATTCACCTGTGGCATTTCGTTGATACGTAACACTGGGTAATCGTGAAAGTTTGAATTCACCACTGCGCCCTCTCTAAAGACTACTTCGGTACGTAACGATAACGACATCCCCATCACCACTGCACCTTCCATTTGTGCTGTGGCACTGTCAGTGTTTAACACTTGGCCACAATCAACTACGGCGTCGACCTCAAGCACTTTAATGTCATCACCATTCACTTCTACTCGTACTGCCATGGCTACATAAGTATTAAAGCTAAAATGTACCGCTATACCTAAACCTTGGTTACTAGGTAGTTTACTACGATCCCCCCAATTAGACTTTTCAGCTGCCATGGCCAACGCCGCTTTTGAGCGTGCGACTTGCTCAGCTTGTTCGGCATTTTTGTTGTTGTCGTAAATGCTGTTTAATAGACTAACCGTATCTTTTTTGGTTTGGTGCGCTAATTCATCGGCCGCACTACCAAAGGCAAAGCCATAAAATATGGCGTATACCGCACGGTACCAACCGATACGAGTATGGGCTTTCGCTTCACCAGTTTCACTGCGATAGTTGGCTATACCAAAAGGATGATTATCCACATCACCTAAATTATTGGCCGGCGCTCTATCAAGTGATGGGTCAAACAGAGAAGCAATAGCAGGGAAAGCTGCGCGGTGTAACCAGCCTGTGACATTACCGTCTTTATCTACTGCAGCTTCAATATGTTGGGCATTAATAGAATGGTAATACCCTGTACGCATGTCTTCTTCCCGAGACCAAGTAAGTTGAACAGGTGCATTCACCGCCTGCGACAAGACTGCCGCTTCATGCACGTAATCACATTTAAACTTACGTCCAAACGCCCCACCCGCCATGGTCACATTCACCCAAATATCTTTAGGTTCACGTTTTAAATATTGGGCTAATACCTTTTGGATATCGCCAGGGCTTTGTGTGGCGGCCCAGACTTCACAGCTGTCTTTTTGTACCCAAACTACTGAAGCATTAGGTTCCATAGGTGAGTGTGACAAATGCCCACCTGTGTAGGTGGCTTTCATAACGTGTTCGGCTTGAGCAAAAGCTTTAGTAATATCTCCGCGCTCAGCCGCTAACTGAGCTGGGCTTTCTACATTTTTAACTAGTTGGGCTTTATAGGCCTTAGTGTCGTAATTTTGGTGTTCACCTAAGTCCCATTCTATTTTCAACTTCTTAAGGGCTTGCTGTGCAGTCCAGGTATTGTCTGCTACTACAGCTACACCACCAAGAGATCCAAAAGGCACTTCAAAGCGTGGTATTTCGATGACATCAATCACACCTTTCACTTGCATTGCGGCTGTTTTATCAACACTTTTTAGCTTGCCTCCCATGACTGGACAGTGAGTCATAGCCGCATATTTTAACCCTGGCATTTTAGTGTCAACGCCGTAAGTTAATTTACCCACCACTATGTCACCTTGATTGTGCCTAGCGATGTCTTTACCTATATATTTGTAATCTTTCTTTTCTTTTAAGGTAACACTAGTAGGTACCGATTCATTGGCAGCAAGACTCGCCAATTCGCCATAACCTAATTTTTGTTGATTGTTTTTGTTAATGACAAAATGATTATCAGCCATACACTCTTGTGTTGGTACACCCCAGACTTTGGCAGCGGCTGCCACTAACATCACCTTAGCTGCAGCACCTGCTTCACGCATGGGAATATACATAGTGCGAATACTGGCCGAGCCACCTGTGGCCTGAGATCCGTATTTTTCTTCGTTACCTTCGCCTTGCTTAATACTGACCCGAGTCCAGTCGGCTTCGAGTTCGTCGGCTACCGCGGCAGGTAATGCGGTACTGATACCCTGACCCATTTCACAGCGACCACAATAAATTAAGGTGTCGCCGTTATCGTCAATATGGATAAAGGCATTGGGATTAAAGGTGCTGTCTTCGCCCATTTTAAAACCGGCGATAGTGGTTTGTGGCAAACTGATACCTAAAACCAAACCTCCTGTTGCTAAACCAGATTGTTTAAGGAATTGACGACGGCTTTCATTTGAAACAGTATTTTGTTTAGAGACACTCATCTTAGGCCTCCTTATACATTTCTTCAGCGGCATCAGACACCGCTTGTTTGATACGTTGATACGTACCGCAACGGCAGATATTCCCTTGCATAGCATTGTCGATATCATCACTACTAGGTTTTTTATTGGTAGCTAAAAAACTGGCGGCGTTCATGATTTGCCCTGCTTGGCAGTAACCACATTGGGGAACTTTATTGGCTAACCAAGCTTTTTGTAATGGGTGATCACCCTTTTCAGAAAGCCCTTCAATGGTAGTAATCGTTTTACCTACCACAGCCGACACTGGCATCACACATGAGCGAGTAGCCTGGCCATCGAGATGAATAGTACAAGCACCACATAAGCCCATACCACAACCAAATTTAGTACCTGTTAGCTCTAGTTTATCCCGTAAAAACCACAACAAAGGCATGTCACCCTCAACGTCTATAGGATAATTTTTACCGTTAATCTTGATACTTTGACTCATCACTCTCTCCGCTTAACTCATATAGGCTGAATCGATGCTCTGAACCTGCCTGATTGTTTGGTTTACACCGCTAGCCACAATTTAATTTTGGATCGCTGGTGTCGAATATTTTAGTGGCGTAATTGGTTTGATTTTTTTACTGTTGTATCAATCACTATGCAAAGCATCAATAGGATTAAGTTGTGAGGCCTTAATTGCAGGATACACACCAAACCCAATGCCTACGGCCATACAAATGGTCAGCGACAACACTATAGCAGTGATTGACCAACTCACTGCCCAACCAGAATAAAATCCTATCACTTCAGACAAGATCAAACCAAAGGCGATGCCCAATAAACCGCCCAGAACTGAGATGGTAAAGCTTTCAGCAATAAACTGCATTTTGATATTTTTTTGTGTAGCACCAACCGCACGAAGCAAGCCAATTTCTTTGGTCCGCTCAAGCACATTAGCTAACATAATATTCATGATCCCTATGCCACCCACCAATAAAGAAATACCTGCCACACAAGCCATCACTATGTTGAATATTTGCTGGGTTTGTTTTTGCTGGGCCAATAAAGCCGCAGGGATCACTAACTGGTAATCTTCCGCTTCTCCGTGGCGCAACTTAAATAAATGGGACACGGCCTTAGCTGCCACAATAGGATCTGTATTCTCTGAAATTTTGAGTTTAACCAAATCTAATTCACTGGCTAAAGCGGGACTACTGAGTTTCTTCATGCTGGTACTAAGGGGCACAAAAATACGTGCGCTGTCACCGCCTATCTTCACGCCTTGAAACTCGTCTTTGTCAAAAAATGGGTTATTTAAAACCCCCACGACTTCTAACCATAAGTGGTTCACTTTTAGGTACTGCCCTACAGCCTCATTACCGTGAAATAATTGTTCCGCGGCATTAGCACCAATAACAGCGACTTGGGCCACATTTTTATTATCTTGCAGTGTTAACAAGCGACCAGTTTGCGCTTGCATATTGGATAATCTGAAATGACTATCACTGACACCCACCACTTTTAAATCGGCACTACCTAAGTCACTGTATACCGATTGAGTTTTTATGTGTCTTTCGGCGCTGTAGTCTTCGACAAAGGGTAAAGTTTGTCTGGCGGACTCAACGTCTGCCATAGTTAAACCTAAGGACTCTTGACGTATTTCATTCAGTTCATCATCAGCAAATTGTTTGGCTTCTATAATCAGGTTTCGAAGCCCCATTGAATCAATCATTTTTAAGGCCTGACGCTCAGCACCTTCACCAATATTAAGCATGGCAATCACCGCGCCTACACCAAAAATCATGCCTAGCAAGGTTAACAAGGTACGTAATTTGTGGGCGGCCATCTCACTGAGTGCGTCTAACACTAGGGGCATAAAACTATTATTCATCAATACTCCGCAATACATCCTCTGGCACACTTAAAGCAATAGTGTCGCCAGTTGTCAAACCTGCAATTATCTCGACAAAATAAAGGTTTTTGTCGGCGGTTTTCACTGGGCGACGAGTAAAGTTACGCCCGTCTTTGATATACACATAATTTTCGCTTTTTTCATTAAATATAGCCTGTAGAGGAATAACAATTTTTGACTGAGTCTCAGTAACACTTACGGTGGCAGACACTTTAGCGCCTGGTTGTAATGTAGAAGATTGTTCATCAATAGAGACTAACAATTCAAAATATTTTGTGGGATTACCGCGTTTTACGGTGCGCGAAAACCCTGAGACAGACAACACTTCTCCTTCGAGGTTTTCATCTGGGTAAGCGTCTAAGGTCAAGTTGACTTTCTGACCTATCTCTAAATTTATGGCGTTTTTATCCAATACATATAACTTAGCCTGCATTTTTTCTAAGTTAGGAATTTTGGCAATAGTACTGCCCGGAAACACCGTTTGCCCAATACTGGCCTTATCGCCTCGCCAGTTTTTTTCGTATACCAACATACCGTCGTAAGGGGCTAACACTTCTAGTTGAGCTAATGCCGACTGATGTTGCTGAAACTTGGCCTGATGGCCACCTTTACGAATATCCAAGACGGCTAACGCACTGTCATTTCTATCATCAATACTACTTTCTTTCCATTCAATAAACTCTTCCTTAGCGCCCAGATAATCACGGTTTGACAAGGTATCGATTATTTCAATTTTTGAGTAAAGCCTAAGATCATCAATGGCAAAGGTATCCACAAAGGTAAACTCTTTTCCCACTAAGTTTTTTTCAGAATTCAATTCATTTTGTTGCTGGCTTTCTTCGGCATTTTGCTGACGCATATCCATATCCAACAGCATCATTTCCAACTCTTCTTCACGACTATCGAGCTGCAGTTGTTCCGCATCAAAACGGGCTACAACTTGACCTTTAGTGACCCAGCTATTTTCTTCAGCCAACCAATCAATGGTCATGGGGCTGCGGCCAGGGGTATTGATTCTTTCAGCTTGCGCGGCTTCTAATTCACCTACTGCCGGAATAAGCACAGTAAAACCTTTTGGCTTAACTTGGTATAAAGGCACAGTCGACTGCGGAGACTCAGTGCAGGCCATTAAAAACATCAACCCAACACCCAGTAAAAACCTGTTCTTCATGAATCAACCACCTCAATCTTTGCTTTCATACCAGGGCGCATCACTTCAGGCCTAGATTCACCGAGTTCAATTTGGGCATCAAAAATCACTTTAGGGTTATTAGTGGATTTGGGATAAAAAGCATGGCCTAACTTGGTAATAGTACCCATGTAAGACATTTCTGGATAAGCTTCAAAAATTACTCTTACCCCTTGACCTTGTTTCAATTTGGCTTTGTCTGGTTCAGCAAATTCAGCTTTTAACGCAATGGCATCAAGGGAAGGTAATTGCATTAAACTGCGCCCCATGTAAACCGTTTCTCCCACGGCCACTTTTTCGCCGTTGCCATTTTCTTGATACATCACCAAGCCATCTTTAGGGGCTTTGACACTCAGTTTTTCAATTTCTTGTTGGATCCTATTGACCCTACTTTGCATAATTTTTATTTTACCTGCAGATACTTTTACGTTTATCTCCATGGCCTTTTTATGATGCGCCAATTTCTGTTTCGCTTGCGCTAAACCTTCGGTGTGGTATCGAAAGTCAGCTTGTTGTTTCAGGCGTTCAATTTTAGAACTGGATGCATCAACTATTTCTGCTTTACGCTTAGCCTTTTTATATTCCATTTCTGCTTCGGCAAGTTTTAATATTAAGTCTTGCGTAGTGGCATCGTCTTTTAGCTTATCGCTTTCTGCTTTTTTTATTTCTGCTTCGAGTTTACTTTGCCTACCAATCAAATCATTTTTCACTTTCTGACCATCAAACACTATGATGACTTCACCTTTTTTAACTAGTTTGTTTTCAGGTGCCATTTGTTGAATTTTGTATTGCCACATCCGTGAAATATTAGGGGGACCAATAGTGGCATTTTTCAGTGATATAAGTTCAGCAGAGGCTGTTACTTTGGCCGGCTCTACTTTATCTACAACAGAGGGCTGCTCATCCTCACAGGCCACTAATAAAACACTGCTCAAACCCAGCATGAATTGACAAAAATACGCTATGTTCCTCATATGGGAAGCACCTCTGTTGTATTGTTCTGTACTGCTAAGTTTTCATGTTTTAATTGCACTCGCACACTCATCCCCGGAAAAATGGCCTGCTTAAGGGGCTCAACAAAGCCGAGCTCAACTCGGTAATAGGCACTGTCGCTCCATTGGCTTTTTTGTTCTGCTTGACTTGAGACAGAGATGACCTTTCCTGTGTATGCCTGATCGGGGTAAGCATCTAAAGTCAGCGCAAAGCTACTTTTCTGTATATCAATACGTGCCGCGTCTATTTCATGGAGCCATGCAGAGACTTGGTAGGTTGAGGCCGCTTGAACAGTTAATACTTCCCAACTAGATTGGATATTCATGCCAATGGCCACCTTTTGCGCCATCCACTGATGCATAGCATGGGTGACTGGCCCGGTGACTTTGGCTTTGACACTTAATTTTTCTAGCTGGCTACGTTGATAAGCAATTTGTTCTTGTAACTTGAGGATTTCGATATTCTTTTTGTTTAACTCTACCTGCTGCTCTTCTAACTTAAGCTTGTAGTTTTCTTGGGCTTTAATTTTCGCAGTTAAGGCTTTTTCATATTCAATAACACTTTTACCTTTTTCGTAGGCGCTGATTTCACCGTCTGGCACTGACGCTTCGATACGCGTTTTTTCCACCATAATATTAGCTAATTTTAAGGCGCCATCTGCCTCTAACACGGCTTGTCCTTTATCCATTTCTAATTTCAGTAATTCTAAAGCATCAGTCTCAAGTTTTTCCTCGTTAACTTCTAGTTGCGATTCTATGCCGCCAGAATCGAAAACAACGACTAAATCTCCTTCTTTAACGATACTGCCTTCATCCGCCATCCATTGAATTTGTACTTGCCAACGATTGGTTTTAGGTGCCGTCACTAAATGATATTTTGATGAGGTAATGATACCGGTTAGCAAAGTCACTTGCTCATTAGCGGTTGATTGGCCTACAACTAAAAAACCCAGCAAAAAAAGTAAATTTTTAGCTAACATAATTTCCTTAACCTTGGGCCATTAAAGGCGACTTTGCCCTTACACCCGTGTCTTTTAACACTTCTCCATCACGCATAGTGATGACTCGTTGGGCATAGGATGCAATATCATCTTCGTGAGTTACCATCACTATAGTTTGGCCCTGCTGATGTAAATCGGTCAATAACGCCATGATTTCTACCGAGGTTTTACTGTCTAAATTGCCCGTAGGTTCATCAGCCAAAACCACAGTTGGGCGATTAATTAACGCCCGAGCTATGGCCACACGTTGCCTTTGTCCACCAGACATTTCGAAAGGTTTGTGATTTTTTCGATGCCCTAAGCCTACTTTATCCAAAAGTGCATGGGCACGCTCGTTGGCTTCTTCTTCTGAAACATCACTAAAACGCAAAGGTAACTTCACATTAGCTATGGCATCCAATTTGGGTAATAAATGAAAAGTTTGAAAGATAAAACCAATATGTTTGTTACGAATGGCCGACAAAGTGTCATCGTCCATAGTGGCAACATCTCTATCGTCTAAAAAATACTGACCCTTGTTTGGCGTGTCTAAACACCCCAAAATGTTCATTAAGGTAGACTTTCCAGATCCTGAACTGCCCATAAAGGCCACGAATTCATTTTTCTGAATCGATAAAGAGATATCTGTGAGTGCATGGACTATTTCAGATCCATTAGCAAAGGATTTGGCAATATGGCGAAGTTCTAGCATGATAATCTGACTACAATGGCGTTATGCTTACCTTATACAGATGCAAGTCAACTATCAATGCGGTGGCCACTAAACCTACAGATTCCCCCTTGGCTTAACTGTTTCAAAATATGTCTAGAATAAGCACCGATTTAACGAAACCCACTGAGTCTTTTATTCGCTGCCCATTGATTAAATGCCAACACGCCTATATCAATGTTTGCTAGCTGCTGACTGTGCTCTTTTATGCAAAGCCAGCCTAATGTTGAATTAGCATACTAACTGAGAACTCTATATGTCTGAATTATTGCAAAATTTGCAATGGCGTTATGCCACAAAAAAAATGGATCCTGCAAAACCTGTCAGTGCCGAAAAAGTTGATTTTATATTAGAAGCTATCCGTCTGAGCGCAAGTTCCAGTGGACTACAACCTTATGAGGTTTTTGTTGTAACCAATCCTGAAGTACGGGCAGAAATTGTACCCCATGCATGGGATCAACAACAAATTACCGACGGTTCCCATTTATTAGTATTTGCTGCCTGGGACAATTATACTGCCGAACGTATTAACACTATGTTTGATTTAGTTAACGAGAAGCGTGGCTTTAAAAATGAAGGCTGGGAAAATTATCGCAAAATGTTACTGAATACTTACCCTTCTCGTGATCCAGAAACAAACTTTCAACACGCAGCGCGTCAAGCATATATTGGCTTAGGTTCGGCTCTAATTGCCGCAGCTGAAATGAAAGTAGACTGCACTCCCATGGAAGGATTTAACCCAGATAAAGTCGATGACATACTCGGTCTTAAAGAACACGGGTTAAAATCTGTTGTATTGTTGCCTTTAGGTTATCGTGCCAACGATGGTGACTGGTTAGTCAACTTAGAAAAAGTGCGACGCCCCACAGATAGCTTTACCACACTAGTTGAATAAAACTAAGTAGCCATATTCTGCAGTTTAACTATCGAATATGGCTAGTTTGAAGCAGTGAAAAGTTTATTGGCAACCTGAAGTTGAAGGCTCAGTGGCGGCTTTTTTAGCTTCTTGTCTAGCTTCAAACCCAGCCATTTGTTCGGCCGTTGCAGGCAACTGATATTTGCCTTTCCATTCACTAAACGGCATGCCATAAATAGCTTCACGGGCTTGTTCGTAATCCATCTCAGCACCTTGTTCTTTTGCAGCAGCCATATACCACTTAGCTAAGCAGTTACGACAAAAATCAGCCAAAATCATTAGGTCTATATTTTGCACATCTTTGTTTGCATCAAGGTGTTTGAGCAGATGTCTAAAAGCGGCGGCTTCAGCGTTAGTTTTTTGTTGTTGGTTCATATTGGTGCCTGTTTACATTTTAACATAGGTTATTTACGTGGGTCGGTGGCGGTGACTTCAATACGTTGGGCATTGTCATCATGAAACCCCAACAAGTCAGTTAAACCCTGCATGTTATGTAATTTTCTAAACTCGATCCAATCAATTAAACAATACAGGCATATTGCAGGGTAATTCCAGCCGGCAAACTGCTGCTCTGCCACCATTTCGTTTAATTGCACTAATACCGCATTGACTCGCTGTTTTTGTAACTTAAAAAACAACTTATCTTCATCAGCCTGAATATCTGAGTTAGACAAGATAAACATTTGCACTAGCGAGTCATTAGCTGAATCGATAAGAGTGAGTTGATTTTCCTGATCCCAACTCAGCACAGGATCAGAAAACTTATCGCTTAAATAGCGAAAGATCACCCTTGAATCAAATATAACCTGAGTATTTCCATCTGACTCATCTTCTAACATAGGAATTTTCATAGTCGGGTTTTTAGCAACAAGAATTTGTCTATCTTGCTCTTCAAAAATTTGCAGGTTGATAAAAGAATGTTCAGTGTTGGCTAACCATATGCGCAGACGGCGTACATAAGGAGAAGTAGTGGACCCATACAATTTCAACATAATAAACCCTTAGATAAATGAACATTAAGACAATTAGTCACGCCATAAACAGTAAAGTGAACTGCCCTTTAAGGCAAACTAATTTGTCTATTTAGCTAAAGGTTTATTATATCAAATTATGATGGGTAAAAATCAGTGAAAGACCTGAAAATCACCATGTCTTTTTACTACCCAGTCCCAATGTCAGAGTTATATAACAATCACCTCAATTGAATTTTTACAGTTAGACATAGTGAGTGCTTTATCTGAGGCTAACACTTGAATTTGGTCATAATCGATACCTTCTAAATTCTCTTTAATGCTGTTTTCAAATACCTCAGCATGCTGTCCAATGATAATTCCTTGGGCACCTATTGCATCAAAATCTTGCTGGTGTTTTTGCATAAACTTGTCAAATTCTTTAACCACTACCTTTTGTTTTTGCATCAACTTTTTATCGATATGCAGTGATTCATCGGATTCCTGAATGGCTAATTTTGTAAGTTTTTCAATTGAGTCGGTATACTCCTGCATTTCTTGTTCAATGCCTTGGATAGGTATTTCTAACCCCTGCATTTTTTGCTCTTCTTTCTGTAAGGCAAGATAAGCTGCAATTCCTTTTTCTGTCATTGCTTGGTGGCTTACCATTTCACAATTTTTAAATGCAACTACCGAATAGTCATCCCTTGATTGGTTATCTGACTTTGCCACAACAACCTGACAAACGATTAAGGATATGAGTGAAGAAACTAGAATTTTAGTGGAATGTTTCATGAATAAACCTTTTAGTTGTGTAATCAACATCTAAGTCGACTATACAACTAAAAAAGTTTGGGTTGCTATTCACTATTTTTAACTATTTTGCGAATAAATTAAACTTTCGCTTTGTTTTCGAAGGACGCATCTTCATACCAATCATCCATGTTGTCATACATGTCACCTTTCAAAATATGATAAGGAGATTTATGGTAGATCTTAATATCATGGAAAGGGTCGGTGGCAATTTTGCTAAACCAAACTAAACCAGATTGTACGCCCATCAGTTTAAATAAATGTACGGTTCTAAACACTATTGCGCCTAAGCCAACCACCAACCAAATGATCGCCATGTTATTGATAAACGCCATAAAGTCAGTAGCCGCAGTGAATATGCCAAAGAAGGTGGGTTCAAAAAATAACACTATGGGCACCAATGCCCAAATGGATAACAACACTACTTTGCGCTGTAGGTTGTATCCTACTTTAACGCTTTCTTTATAATCATGGGTGGTCTTGTTCACTTCGTCATAAGTCTTAGGCTCAAAAAAGAAATGCCCCGTTTGGCGTAAAACCATAGCCAACAACCAACCCACTAAAGCGGCTAACGCCGGATAATAAAAGACAAGCATGTAACTCACTATAAAACAGCTGGCGCTGAGTAAATGTAAAAACTGGTTAATTCTATTATGGTGATAATAGCGGTGATCATCCCAACGTTGTTTTTGTAATTCTTCAAAAAAAGTCATGTTTATACCTATTAGTTAGTCAATGTAAAATCAACGGCGTGATGCCGCTTTAGTGTTATGGAAAATTGGTTAAATGACCGGTAAGTAAGGGTTGCCCCATCTTTATAGCCACTCCTTTTTGAATGCCTTCACAAAACTGATAATTGCTCGTGGCAAATAAAATAATGGTGGAACCGTGTTGGAAATAGCCCATTTCCTCGCCTTTATTAAACTGCGCATCACAAGGGATGTCATTGGGACCTTGGTATTTCAAATTTAAGGTTTGTGGTAAAAAATTAAACTTCATACTTGCCACCAATATGGCGGCAACGGGCACTAAGGTAATGCTGCTGGTTGGGTGATTAGTTTTTAATTCGATTACCGCTCTTTCGTTTTTACAAAACAGTTTTTGCACTCGTTTAAGGGCAACAGGATTAACGTTCCAAGTGTCCCCCGAAATATAAGTCACCTTGCTGACCGAACATGCTATAGGTGCATGAAACCTGTGGTACATACTGGATTTCAGCCGCAGAGTGACGTATTTACCATCACGGTATTTATGGTTTAAATGAATATTAGGTATTAACTCACTGATGTCATATGGAAAGCCTTTAGCTTGAAAAACCTTAGTTCCTTGAATATCGCCAAATTCGCCTACTATGGCATCACAAGGGCTAACGACTCGTTCTGGATGCATTGCTATGGGTCTTAGGCCGTCCTTTAGCTCTCGAGTAAAACATTCTCCTAAGCTAGTAAATTTTTGTTTCTTAGCATCTTGAAGTCTTAAATCTTCTGCAAATAACGACCACAGCCAGATAGAAAATTTAGTTAATAACGGGCTTTGAATTTGGCTATACCAGCCCATGAACAGCGTTAACCCTCTTCGTGGAATGCGATTGGTTAACAAAAAATTAAGCTGTTCGCGTTTAGATAAAGTTTGCACGCCGCTCACCACGTTTAGGCCACCGTTCTTTGATTGTTATACATAACGGGTAATTCCAACCCCATATCATGTAAAAATTGTTGCATGATAGGTTCAGCTTGATATTCAGCGGCCCGCTGCAAAGCCTTTTGTTGCATATTCTCTTGAATGTTTGCACTTGAAAAGTACTCAACAATTTTGTCGCTCATCGCTGTAATATCTTCAACTAAATAGCCATTTTTATTATTTTGGATAATGTCTTTAGGGCCTTTACAATTGTAAGCAACAGTAGGCATACCGTGCACAAACGCCTCTAAAATTACATTCCCAAAAGTATCGAAGCGCGACGGGAAAACAAACAAATCTAAGCCTAGATATAAAGCGGCGAGTTGTTTTTTATCTTGCCAGCCAAGATAGATAGCGTCTGGTAAAGCTTGTTTAAGTAGTGACTCTGCAGGGCCTGAACCCGCCACCACAATTTCTAGATTAGGCACATATTTTCTAGCACGTTTAACAATTTCAGGTAGCTCTAGGATCCCCTTCTCTTTACTTATTCTACAAGCAATAAATAGCACTGGTGTATCCTCATTTGCCCCAGGAATAATGCTAGCTTTACTGATTTTTTGTACTCCTAAATCCCTTGGTTGTGTGTGATGGGCTGTGACAAACACTTGATCTTCTTGAAGCTGCATTTCAAAGCCTGTTAACCAGTCTTTGTGCTCAGTATTAAGTACAAAAACACCGTCATATCTATTATATAAGGCACGCATTAAACGCCTAACTCTGTCACGTTCGTGTTGATTTAAATCGGTAGTATGTTTAATAAAATCAACCCAATCCGTGTGCATAAAAAAGTAACTGGGTACATTGAACATTTGCTGAATAAACAAAGAAACCACTGCCATTGGTCCTTCAGTTGAACAAATGATCCTGTCGTAGCCACCGTCATAAAATATGTTGGCGATTTCCATCAAGTCTGGAATGCGAATTTTTTGTTCACCATAACGATGTACTTCAAATTCAGTGATTGGGCGTACTACATGTAAATGTGGAGCAGACTCTGCGTCTTCATGACAAATCAAAAAATCCACAGGTAGATCTGCTCGTTGAATTTCTTTTAGTTTTCCAGATAAGGAGCTAGACACACCGTTTTTGTCGAATAACGTATCAGTCAGATACAGGGCGCGGTTGGCGTGTTGATTTTTCCCTAAATGTTGTGCAAATTGATTGAGCAATTGACGATTTTGATACAAGACTCGGGTCGAAGCTAAGGTAGAACCCGCTAATATCAAACTGATTAAGATGGGGAAAGACAAGTTGTCGAGTAACTTCTCAACGCGAATATTACTCATGTTTTCTTGGCGTTTACCATCGCCCAAAAACAATGCGGTAAGTTGACTAGGCACTTCAAACTTACGAGTAATCTCTTCAGTTGAAAAGCTATCTAAACGAATACCGTTACTGCTTTTTATTGCACACTCAACCCTTTGTGCAATCAGTTTATTCAAATGTGTAAAAAGATCTCTGATGGCAAGGTTAACGGTTTCGGTGAACACTTCAGGTCCGTCTTTTTTGCTGTCAGCGATTTTTTCGAGCTGATTAATACAAAATTTATAATCTTTAGAGACTTGCCACTTAAGTAATTTACTCGGCTTTTTGCCTTGCAAGGAATCATGCACAAAAGAAAAAAACTTCATGGTTTTTTTATGCTTTTGCATTTCTAACAATAAGTTACTGACGACAAAACAGCCGATTTTATCCCAAGTTGAGCCACGGTGAAGCATTATTCTAAACAAGCCAGGATCTTTGATTTTGGTGGCGACTTGAGAAAAGTAGTCAAGCAAGGCAATGTTTAGTTTTTGATTTTCACCCACCTGCCCAAAAGGTGCGATATCACCGTTTTTTATGGCTTCTAATGCAAGTTCAGAAGCCGGAGTGGTTTCAAGACGCTGTGCTAAATTTTCCACATATAAATACGAACCACACTGCCCCGCAAAAATCCCCGTATGATCATCAGATCCTCCGGTTAATACTTTAGCTTTGTAGGGATCCACCCCAAAATCTGCAGGGTTCAAATTATGTTTTTTGGCATAACTGAGAATTTTTTCTGGACTGAGGCTTTGCACCCAATTTAAGGTCAGCACACTTTGCCACAGATCTCTTTGCCCATTTAATACCTCAAAACGTGCAAAAATGACGGCAAGTTTTTCAAACAGACTTAAGTCAATTTTTTCGTTACGAGTATAAAAGTATAAAGGATGCGGCATAATAACAGGCAAGTCTTCAGCCGCGGCAAAACGTAAAAAGTCATACACGTTTTGTCGTTTACGATTCAGTATCTCTTCTTGCTCTTGGCTAAATCCGTAAGTTAAGACATGAATAAACAAATCATATTCGGGGAAGAAACAAGTAAATTCAGCCGCTACTAATACATCGACTCCTTTGTCCTTGAGCTCCCAACAAGAACGGGCGTTATTATGATTGGTTATGGTGATGACTTGACTGCCGTTAGCCTTGAGTAACTTGACTAACTTTTTGGTTTTTAACCATGTTTCTGGCAACCTGAGAATACGCCCCCATAACTCATCGGGCACATCACTATTATAATCATGGCAATGAAAATCAATTTTAAGACAATTTTCAGGGGCAAACCTTTGACTTTGTTGTTGTAAAAAGACATCAAATTCAACATTTAAAGACGGCCTAAAACTTTGCTGCAGTTCTTTATCTTTTTTAATCAACATATCTAACCTACCTGACTTGTGTTGTTGTTTGGCTGCACGACTAATTCGGATTTGGATAACTCTGGATTATTCTGACTTTTAAGTTTTCGCAATGGCGCAGGTAAAAAGGGACGTAACAGTGGAAATCTGGCAGTCAGCATATCCCCTAAAAATTGCCGCTTTATTGCTTTATTAGTTAACCCATCACTTGACCACCACCAGCCATCCTGCAACATCTGTTTTGCGGCAGTGACAATACACTCAATGACCTTTTCAAATTCAGCATCGGTATAACTCAGACTCATGATAAATCGCCCCGTACCTGTCCAGCTCAACTCTAGGCCAGCGTCTCGTAAGTAAAACTGCAACATCCAGTTATAACGACTTGGTTGGGTATAAATCACTGACAAAATGGAATGCATATTGGTAATTTTAAGAGGTACTTGTTCGGCTATTAAGCGCTGATTCAAGCGTGCTACTCGTTCATTCCATAGTGCTTCAGATGTTTGGTACAACGCCTGAATATCAGGCAATTGAATCAGCCTAAGAAATTCGTGCATAGCGCCCATCACACTTGGATGGGAATTAAAGGTGCCTCGAGCAAAAGAGACGTCTACTGGTTTAGCGTCTTTAAAACGCTTCATTAGAGAGTGAGTACCTACCAACACCCCCACAGGATACCCACCACCCAATGTTTTGCCGTAAGTCACCATATCGGCCTGAATGCCAAAGAAGCCCTGCGCACCGCGATAACTCAACCTAAAACCAGTAAACACTTCATCAAATATCAACACGATATTTTTCTGAGTACAGATATCCCTGATCTTACCTAACCACTGGCTATAGGCAGTTTTATCAAAATGAGTATGTCGGTCACTGGCAATCAGCGACACATCGGATGCCGAATCGGCATTAGGATGGAAGGCTTGCAGAGGATTAATCAAAATACAGGCAATATCTTTGCGTGTTTTGAGCACATCTAATGTATGTTCACTTAAGTCAGCTAAGGTATACACATCGTGGGTTTTGCGATTATTGCCTATGCCTGGCTGCACACCGTCCCACCAGCCGTGATAAGCACCACACAATCGAACAAGGTGGGTTTTTCCGGTGTGATATCGAGCAAGTCGTACTGCTTGCATCACAGCTTCGGTGCCGGACATATGAAACGACACTTCGTCTAATCCAGATACTTTCTTAATTTGAGCAACATTTTCAGCAATAACGGGATGATAAGCGCCTAACACAGGTCCCAACAATTTGGTTTTTTCCGCGCCTTGATGCATACACTTTTTATAAAAGTCATAACCAAACACATTCACGCCATAGGAACCCGACAAGTCGTATCGCCAGTTACCATCTAAGTCTTTTATTTGATTACCTTTGGATTCATCAGCAATAGATCCAAGTTTGAGGGTTTTACTTAATAGATTTCGATAAGGGAAAGGAATACGGTAGTGACTAGTAAAACGTACATCTGAAATGCTACGTTCAATCGACTCACAATAAGCTAAGGTGTCAGCAGATTGTTTGGCTAAGTTATCCTGTAACTTTTGCATAGCGGCTCGTCTGAGCAGAGCAACTTTAGTTGGCGCACCATCAGTATTAAAATACTCAGAGTCACTGTAGGAGAAAAATGGGATCTTGGCGGCAATACGCCTAGACCATTTACTATGACCGCGAAGAGAAGGATGTTTAGCTCGGGAAAGTTGCAGTCGAGTTAATAGCCGTGAAACTAAGTAACACCCGAGTAAAATTATAACAAAATAAATGATGTAACTGATTTGCATAGTTTTGCTTAAGCCAACAGGTTTGGCTTAAGCTAACATTGCAGTTTGAATAAATTATTTCAGTTTTGAGACCGTTTGATGACAACTACTTAAGCGGTCATTTAACAGTTTTTTTTATGATTTGCTGTCTATCGTAAAGGTTTGGCATGGGCGGCAGCCCTAAAAATACTGTTAGTTAACAGTACATTTAGTCCATCTAAATACGCACGGGTAGTAGGCTCTTGAGTAAAACTCACAAGCATACCTTTTCCAAGGGGCTGATGAAGAAGGAAAGGTTTAAACGCCAGTTGTTTCTTGTTTTCTTCCCACAAGTAGCCACTTGCCAAGACTTTTTCAGGACCACTAAACCATGCTAAGTTTTTACCTGAGTTAAGGGTGATGGGTGCATAAATGTCATTGCCAGTTACTAAGGCCACCACATTTTTATTGACCCCTGCTGTCAACCAGTGTTCTTGATCAACTTCTACATTTGCCAAGATACCTGCTACATAATCAGGGTTTTTATCTAGCACTTCACTAGCATCGAGTAAATTTTGTTTCTCAGTAAACAACTGACCTTTTGTCCTTGTCTTGTTTTTATCTGCTGAGGGTTTTTCTGTTTTTTCTTCATAAGCAAACTCTCGCTTCACATCTAATAACGCCACGTCACTGGAGGCAACAAACTGTGTGGCTTTACCAAAAGTCACTAAAACCCCACCATTACCGATCCAGCTTCTTAAGTTATTAATTGCAGATTCACCCAAGTCTTTTTGATAATTACCAGAAGCCAAAATTAGCACCTGATAATTAGCCAAATTCGCCCTAGACAACATATTGGTTCGAATAGCTGTCACCGGATAATTTAACTGCCTTTCAATCACAAAGCGCGTATTTCCAGCACTTTGTGAGTTAACTGGTTCATCCCATGCCATAGCAATGTTGGGGGCACTCATGGTCACTGTATTGCCACTGCCAAAACTGGGACCATCTATTACCCAACTGCTGTCTACTCCCACCACTAATGCACCGGTTTGTTCTGCAAGTTTTGTGACTAAATCTGCATAATCAGCTTTATTTACACGCCTCTCAATAATTAAGCTACCTGCAGCAAAGGCCCGTTTGTCTTCCAATACAAAAGCTTTATCTGCACTTTTTACAACCAAACCTTGTTGCAATGCTGCGGTTAAAAACCTTACTGAGGCCATATCTCCCCACTCAACCAGGAAAGCAACTGAAGCTTGGGGATTCAAAACCTCTCCCTGCAACTTGTGACTTTCTTCGATACTGACACTGTTGGCCTTAATGACTTTGTTGCAAGCATCGGTTTCAATGTTAAACATTAGGGGTAATGACCAAGCTGTTACATCATATATTTCGTCTCTCAACAAACGTGCTCTTCGACGTTCTTGTTCATTAATAAATTTGTCATCCATATTCACTTGTTTAGTGAAAGTCGTTTTCACAAATTTACCTCTTGGTTGCGCTGTATCTATCCAGTATGTGCCCGCAGCATAATCTTTACCGCAGGCTTTAAATGATTCTGTTGCCTGATTGACTTCTACGCCATGACGAGCCATTAAAGTGGCGAGTTTATGGGCTCCAGCTCTGTCCTGCTGAGTTGGCATAATATACACTCGTTCTTTTTTGTCTGCCTTGCCACTTGCAATAGCATCGAGTTGATATTGATAAAAATCTTTCAACAATTTGTCATGGTTATCAGCCACACCTTCGGCTGTGGAAATAGAGGCAACAAAATGTTTATGTACCGTATCTTTGTAAGTTAAACGTTCACCGTTGTTTTTCTTAAAAACCATTCCTCGTGATGAACCTACTTCGTAGGTCGAAGCAGACGCGCCATAATAGATAGGCCAGCTATCACCATAACCAGGGTAAAAGGCGTCGAACACTTCACGGGTATAATAATCAAAACCAAAACTGTCGAAATGTTTGCCATGATTACGACCAATCAAACCAATATTGTCTATTTGGTTTTGGGTCATATGAGGATTATAAGGCTGCGCAGAAGGGGCGAAGAAATAACTCGCATCTCCTCCCATCTCATGTAGATCAACAACCACTAAGGGTCGGTAGTGATTAAGTATCTTTACTCTTCCTGCTGTCTCCGGTTGAGTAATTGCCAACCAATCTCTATTCATATCAAATAAATAGTGGTTAGTGCGCCCTCTGGGCCAAGGTTCATTTTGCTCAGAACTGATGCGGTCACCGCTGTGCTGAAGGCCAACCGTCGCATAATAACGTTGGGTAAATCGCGTTCTACCGTCAGGGTTTTGTAAAGGGTCAATAAACACTATAGTGTTTTTGAGGATCTTTTTGTTAGTGGCTTCATTCGGGGCCGCTAGTAAATGATAAGCCGTCATCATCGCGGCATCAGTGCTACTGATTTCATTGCCGTGTACACCGTATTCTAGCCATACAGAGCTAGGTAGAGTAGTTTTAAGCGCCATTGCTTGCTGCTTATTAGTCACTCTGGGATCTGATAACTTTTGCATGTTTTTTGCAAACCCATCAAGGTCGTTAATTAACTCTGGCGCACCAATGGCGACATAAATCAGTTTTCTACCTTCCCAGGTTTTGCCGTATTCAAACAGCTTGATACGCTCGGGGGCGGCGGTTTCTAAGGCTTCAAAAAAACGTAACATATCTGCATAGTTGGTTATCCGCTCACCCACTTTGTAGCCCAGAACTTGAGAATGCGTAGGAATGTTAGTGTTGTATTGGGTATTGGGCCACATGTCATATTCTTCATTTGCACTAACACTGCTTAGCGACAACCAAGAAATACAGCTAGCCAAAAATAATCTGCCAAAAACAGACGAGCTGTTTTTGATAACGTTAGCAGGCACAAGTAAATTAAAAAGTGGGATCAAAGTAAATTCCTAAAATAGCATCTGGCTGAATTGAGGCTCATCACAAGCCAATAACAAGTATCACTTCGAATACATTAAGGCATATTGTTATTTATATTTGAAGTTATCCATAATAAATCCCAAGGGATTAAGTAAATTTTACTGAATAATTACAGCATGCAATAGTAATTACTTACATACGTTTAATGACTTATAAGTCCGGATGAGTATTAATTAGTCACTCACGGGAGTGGCCTTAACAGCAACAAGTGATTCAGCTTTTCGCTCATCACGCCTTGCCTTTAGCGCCAACATACAAGGTGTGAGTACTAATGTCAGAACAGTTGCAAAAGCCAAACCACCAGCCACAGCGGTAGCAAGTTGCGACCACCACTCAGTTGACGGGCCGCCAATATCGACATTTCGGCCAATAAAGTCGATATTGATCTCTGCCACCATAGGCAATAAGCCTAAAATAGTGGTCACTGTAGTCATCAATACTGGGCGTAATCTCTGAGCTCCGGTACGTAAAATCGCTTCCATCGCAGGTACACCTTCTTTACGTAAAATATTGTAGGTATCAATAAGCACAATGTTGTTATTGACCACTATGCCCGCCAAAGCAATCACCCCTATGCCTGACATCACTATGCCGAAGGGTTTCTGGAAAATAAGTAACCCCAGAAACACGCCTACTGTAGAAAATAACACTGCACTTAAAATGAGAAAGGCCTGATAGAAGCTATTGAACTGAGTCACCAAAATAATCGCCATCACAAACAGAGCAATTAAAAATGCTTTCTCTAAGAACTGGGTCGATTCATCTTGTTCTTCATTTTGCCCTTTGACAGTCAGATTTACTCGAGGATCTAAACCTAAACTGGGTAACTGCTCCTGTAATTTAGGCAGTTCAATACTTAACAACTCACCGGGCACCATATTCGCTTCAACAGATATCACTCTTTGACTATCGATATGTCTGATAAGATCTGTTTTAGGTTTGGCGGTACGCTCTACAAAATTGGAAATGGGTACCATGCCACCAGCCGTTTTCATTCTAAGTTCATCGAGTTTGCCAATAAACCTCGATTCAACTGGATAACGCACCCGAATATCTAACTCATCATCCACATCATCAGGGCGGTACTCGCCAATTTTTAGCCCATTAGTTAAAAATTGTACTGTGCTACCAACCAGAGTGGCATCTGCGCCAAAACGTGCGGCATCGGCACGATTCACCTTAAGTTGCCATTCAATGCCAGGTTTAGAGGCGGTGTCGCTGATAGACGTAAACTTATCGTTATTATCTAACGCAGTACGTATTTTGTGTGCAGCCTCATCTAACAATTCAGGGAAGCGTGAGGACAATTGGATCTGTAAATCTTTACCTGACTGAGGACCACCTTGATCTGGGGATATTTCAATATCCATTCCTGCCATTCCCTTGAGGCGACTCTGGACTTCTTTGAGTACCTCATCAGAATGGGGGCGTAGATGCCAGTCAACTAAATTCAGTCGCAAATACCCTATTTGGTCTTGCCCACCGGTACGTACGTATAAAGTTTCAATGGCAGGCATATCCAGCAATCGATTTTCCACTTTACGCACGACTTGGTCTTTTTCATAAATCGACAGATCTCCCGCACTGCGCACTGTGATATTGATCCCACGCACATCAACATTGGGGAAAAACTGGGTACCTAAACCCGATATGCCATAAGCGGTAAAAGATAAAAAGGCCACCACTATGGCAGTTAATAATATTTTCCAAGGATGCTGAATAGCACTGGCGAGCACGCGAATGTATTTACCAGTAAAACCCTGCAAATTTTTAATATCGCCATTTTCCGCTTCAAGTAATTGCTGTTTGTCGAACTCTGAAACATACCTAGGTTTTCCAAATACCCCGCCTAACACAGGCACAAAAATTAACGCCATCAACAATGACGCCGACAGCACCGCAATCAAGGTAAAAGGTAAATACTTCATAAATTCGCCCATCATGCCGGGCCAGAACATCAAAGGAGCAAAAGCAGCCAAAGTAGTAGCAGTAGAAGCAATAATAGGCCAAGCCATTCGTTGTGCGGCTTTGCTATAGGCCAGCTTTTTATCCATGCCTTCACTCATACAGCGATCGGCATATTCAGTCACCACTATGGCTCCATCTACCAACATACCCACTGCCATAATGAGTGAAAAAAGCACCACTGTATTTAAGGTGTAACCAAATAAAGAAATAATCAAAATACCCGTCAAAAAAGATCCCGGGATAGACACGCCAACTAAAAATGCAGTGCGAAGCCCTAATATAGCCACAATCACAATGGCCACCAAAATAACCGCACTGGATACGTTATTCTGTAGATCGTTTAACATCATATTGACGTCAATGGTTTGATCGCCTGTGTAACTGACATTGATGCTAGCAGGCCAAATGCTTGATTCTTGGGCTGCTGTCACTAATGCCTTCACGTTAGCGACAGTCTGTAACATATTTTCACCTGGGCGCTTTTTCACTTCAAGTGACACAGATGACTGGCCGTTTAAACGGGCAAAACTACTAGGATCTTTATAAGAGCGCCTAACTTGTGCGACATCCTGAAAGGTAATCACACTGTCTCCTTGTACCTTAACAGGCTGCTCCATCACATCTTTCACTGACTCAAACACAGAAGGCACTTTGACCGCAAAACTGCCCTTGCCATTGTCCATAGTGCCGGCTGGCACCAATCGGTTATTACGGGATAACAAATTGAGAATGTCTGTTTGATCGAGTCCATAAGACTCCATCAACAGAGGATCCACTACAATTTCAACAATGTCCTCACGATCGCCGCCAATTTCCACTTCAAGCACTTCACTGATGCCTTCAAGTTGATTCTTTAGCTCGCGAGCCACAGTGACTAATGCCCTTTCTGACACAGGTCCAGATAACACCACAGTCACAGCAGCTTGTTGCCCTGCCATAGTCACTTCATGAATAGTAGGTTCTTCAGTTTCTGAAGGTAATTTTGCTCTAGCAACAGTGACTTTATCTCGCACATCAGCAAGGGCTGCAACAGAATCAAGGCCCGCAATAAATTCTAAGGTGATGCTGGCAAAACCTTCACCGGCAGTAGCGCGCATTTCTTTTACCCCATCAATAGAACGCAACTCACGCTCCATGGGTTTAACCAGCATTCGCTCAGCGTCTTCTGGAGAAATACCGTCGTGCACTATAGACACATAAATAAAGGGGATAGGTACGTCTGGATTCGATTCTTTAGGGATATTCGAATAAGTCACCACCCCCGAAACCAGTAACAATACAAATATCATTAGCACTGTACGGCTATGGCTTAAGGCACCATAAATTAAATTATTCATTAGTTAGCCTTTGAAGAAAGACTATTTGGGGTGTTGGCAGCTTCATCAATGCGTGCAACTTCTACTTTATCCCCTTCGCGCACAAAACCATGGCCAAGGGTAATAATGTCTGCACTTTGGCCCATGCCAGTTAACCACACGCCTTGACTATCACTTTTTACAATATCAATAGGCACAAACTTCACGTGTTCGTTTACAACAATTTTCACACCTAAATTGCCCTGTTCGTCTAACGCCATCACTGCTGGGGAGATACGCATGGCCCAAGTGGTTTCTAGAGGTAAGGCTAATTCGGTGCTCATGCCAGCCATTTGGGAATAATCAGCATTGGGTACTTCTACTTCAATTTTAAAAGTATTGGTACCCAGTTCAGAAATACTCGATATATAACGAATTTTGCCTTGTAACACATCCCCAGACACCGTACGTCCAGTTGCATGTTGCTGAGTTTTAAGTCCTTTTACATTGGCCTCCGTAACATTCGCCGTGATCACCAAGGGATCTAAATCCACTAATTTCGCTACTTGGTCGCCCTCTTTAAGATAATCGCCTACTTCAATAAAACGCTCATTTATAATGCCATCAAAAGGTGCCACTATTTGTGTTCTAGAGACAGCTAATTGGAAGGACACCACATCTGCTTTAGCCATCTCCAAATTGGCAGAAGCTTGGGCTAAGGCCGTTTGTGATTGATAACCTTGTTTACCTAAAGATTCTGCCCCCTTAAGTTCTACTTGCCGTTGTTTTAAGGTGGCTTGGGCAGACTGTAAACGACTTTCGTAATCGCCTTTTTCGAGGCTGATGATTTTTTGGCCTTGACTGACACGCTCACCTTCTTGCACATGCACTGCTGTCACTAAACCTTTTACTTCGGAGCGCAACGTGGCAATGCGATCTGGTTCGGTTCTTCCGTACAAGCTGATTTCACGTGTCACCTGATCAGCGATAATATGTTCTACCGTGACTTTCACTAATGGTATTTCGGTGCTTTTGGGTGTTGCAGATTCATTGTCGTTTTGTGCTTTCAGCATACCTGAAGCTACCCACAAACAAAGGGCAATAAAAATAATCAGCGCAATCCATGCTGGTTGCTGCCTAAGTTTATTGAGTGTAAACGCCATGATTTTTCCGCAATAATGAGCTTGGTCATAATCTACCTGTTTTTTAAGGCAAGATCATGACGAAAATCAGCAATTAAGCAGGGAAAATGTTACTAAATGCTTAGAATGTAACACTAACTTTTTGTGGAAAGTAATCGCACCAGAATTGAATAGCTAAAACAGCGCTATTGTTCTAGCTGATAAATAGCGTCATTAAGGGAATCCATTCTATCGGCTAGCACTGCTTGGGCATCATACAACCCTTGGTTATAATAATGACCGCCCATTTCTTTCGAAATAAAATCCACAAGAAAGTCAGCATCAAATTGACCTAATTCAACTTCTAATTCATCACTCATATATTTTTGTAGCTTTTGGATAAATTGTTGCTTTTGCTGTGCTGAAAATTCAATTTTGGACATACTTAGTCTCACTCTCAATAAAAAAGCCGAGTATGGCATACTCGGCTTACAAGATACTCCCTATAAACTAATTCAACATATCACTTACTGAACCGCCACTTGAAAAGTGTTGTTGACTTACCCGCATACAAGTCTGCAAATACAATTCGTCAATCTCAGTAGCTGACATAAACTTTTCACTAAACCCAGGGTTTGCTGGCTCAATGTGTAATCTGGCACTATTAATAAAGTGCGCAATCAATTCCCTCACATTGTCAGTCCCCATCGCCACACGCATGGTGGTGAGATAAATACCACTCTTAGCTTGTGCCTCTGAGTCCAATTCACTGTGAGAGGTTAATGCGGGGCATAAAACAATAGTATTGTGCTGTCCAATACTCACTTGATGACTAAATGCGGGCTCAAGGGCGTCAAAAAAGCGCACAAAGGTGTCGCGACTAATATCAGTGCCCTGCATATCCACAGTAAATAACGCACAGGGCCAACCGTGGCGCATTTGGGCTTCTCTTAGAGCTGCGTTGGGGTGACCTTCTATGGCATGGCAATTCACATTAAAACTTGGGTGAGAGGCTAAAAACTGACTAAATACAAAAGTATTGATCACCTTTTGCATAATGCGCATCTCTAGGGTTTTCATACCTGTTAATACATCAAAGGCTTTTTCAGAGTCTAAAAAAGCGCCCTTAATGTAATACACATCCCAGAACATGGTTTTTGACCAATGGTAACCGTTTACACAATCACCTTTACCTTGGAACATACGATAGGCTTCGCCAATGACCACACCAGCAGTGGTAGCGCCACTGCCACAAATGTCTTTGGTATAACTGTGTACCACGTAATCGGGGCGTTCGTCCTTATCCTGTCGTTGTAGAGGTTGATGCAATATAGGCGTGGCAAGTGTGGCGTCTAACATCACAATATGCCCTGATGCGTGGGCTATTTTGCTGATCCCGGCCACATCAAGCACGTAACCATGGGGGTTACAGGGAGACTCCATATAGACATGTAAGGCACTCCCAGCATCGAGAGACTTTACATGTTTCGCCTTGGTTTGCTGCATAAAATTAGCAAACTCTTGGGCCGTATACCCATCAAACCACTCAAGTTGTACATTTAGACGATTCTCTCGGGCAAAAAAGTCATGTAATAGTTGATACACCCCGCCGTATACATTGCGGGAGACAATTAACACATCCCCATGGCTTAACACATTTGATAACAGCGCATCAATGGCTGCCATACCTGAGTTAAAGTTCCAAGCTAGATAATCTGCAGAGTATGGCCCTGCCTCTAAGTCAACTATGGCGTTGGCCAAAGAAATATTAGTAGGATTGAGCAAACGGGAATAAATCTGGTGAGTGGACTCTTTACCCTGAAACGCATCATCTACCCATTCAGTGCAGGCGTAAACATAAGTGGCGGTTCTTACCACCACAGGTGTAGCTGAAAAAAGTGCGGTCACATTATCAAACAGCGGATAGTGACTTTTACTGACTTGAGATCCAGATTGTTTGCTTAAGCTTTGATAGGTAGCACGAAACGGGTTTTGTAAGGTGTCGAGGATTTTTGCTATCTGAAAAGACAAAAACTTTTTTGCATTAAAATAGGCAACTTTGTTTTCTTTACTCAAACCTTCAAGGGTTTCGCTGGTGATCTGCCAAAGTTGTTGCATATTGGCTTGTGTGTAATACAAATGCTGTGCAGTATTAAAGAGTGCCTGACCATATTCGCTGTTTTTGTCGATCCCAAAATGGGCCAATTGTTCGTTTGTCAGTTCTTCAATGGTATTGGCTTGTGTGGTGTTTCTTTTTGGCGATAAAATTTTTGCATGTTCGGTGCTAGTGGTAGTAGTGATATCTGTGGCACTCATGTTGTAGTCTCTCCGGATTATAAATCGATACAATGATAATAATCCGAATTTAATTCCAATATAACACCTAATACACAAATATAGTTTCTTTTGTTTATGGATTAGTAATTTATTCTTTACACGGTATCTAATAAGCCTATGCATAATGTCGCCATATTGAGTCGTGATTCAGCGCACTACCAGACACTTTTAAATGCAGCACAATTGCCACAACTAACATTGGTCTTGGTAGACAATAAAGTTGCCGAGACTTTTGATTATGCCCAGGTAGACATTTTATTTGGCGATCCTGATTTGACTGTGCAAGTGCTTAAACAATGCACTCACTTAAAATGGCTGCAATCGACTTGGGCGGGCAACGCTGCGCTTTTTGCGGTGGATAAAAATAATTATCAGCTGTGTGGCGTTAAAGGGGTATTTCAGCAAGCCATGCAAGAATATGTATTTGCCTATTTACTGTATTTTTCCCGTAATTTAAGTGGCTTTAATCAGGCACAAAAAAACACCCGTTGGGCACCACCTAAGTATCAAACATTAGCAGGTAAAACCCTAGGCATAATGGGCGTGGGGAATATAGGTAAAGCCATTGCCAAGATGGCGAAACACTTTTCAATGCAGACTCGTGGCTATACCCGAAGTAGTCAAGATTGCGAATTCATTGACCGTTATTTCAGTTATGACAATGTTCAAGCCTTTGCTGCAGATCTTGATTATCTAGTATGCCTATTACCCCAAAGCAGCGAAACTTCTGGGCTAATAGATCAGCAATTTTTATCCTACTTGCCACTACGCTGCGTATTAATCAATGCAGGACGAGGCTCCACAATAGTCGATAGTGCGTTAATCGATGCCTTACAAAACAAAACATTGCACGCCGCTGTTTTAGATGTATTTTTAGAAGAACCGTTACCAAACACTCATCCTTATTGGCGATTAGATAATCTCTACATAACCCAACACACTGCGGCAGAATCCAAACCAGAAGACATTTTCCCTTTATTCAGGGAGAATTATCACAGATTTATCAATGGAAAAGCCCTTCAGCACGTTTTAGATTTTAATAGGGGCTATTAAATAGTAGTGCTTCAATTAACTTGTGATGACTTGCGGTAAAGTGATTGACGTTAATAGAGCTCAGCATATGAGTAGTGATGATGAAAAATAGGAAAAGAACCACCGAAGAATATATCGTACTATCAATTAGTGGTGCGTCAGCTTTGTGTATTGCACCATTCTTTTTTATTAGAGCATTTCATTCTGAATGGGCCATTGCGCTACTCGATTTATTTACCGTTATATCTACCACTGTTCTTTTTACCTATGTATATAACACAGGTAAAATTCTTGTCGCACGATGGTTATTGGCCTTATTGTGCATTGGCATAGTGGTGGCGACTATTAGTTTAAAAGGTGCACAACAAATTGTGTGGTTGTACCCAGCACTCATAGGCATATTTTTTCTACTTAACCCAAAACAGTCTCTTTTTATTGCCACTGTCATGGTGATCGGGCTAGGTATATTTTTATGGGACCAACTGAATTATATATTTATTGTTCAATACATATTTTCTACCCTGATTACTCTTCTATTTAGCTATGCCTTTGCCGACCGTATGTTGCGCCAACAAACACAACTCAAAGAATTGTCAGTGAAAGACCCATTGACAGGGGCGGGAAATAGACGCGCTATGGAAGAAGAGTTATTGCGCATAACAGAACAAAGTAGTGCCCTGAAACACCACACCCCTTGTCTGATTTTGATTGATTTGGATGAGTTTAAAAAAATTAATGACCAATTTGGACATAGTGTTGGTGATAATATTTTACGTGACTTCGCAGATTTAGCGAGTCAAAAATTGACCCATGACGATCATTTATTCCGGTTTGGTGGTGAAGAGTTTGTGGTGATTTCACACCATAGTAATCTAGAAAAAGCCACTATTTTAGCGGAACTACTTCGAGAGTCCATCGACCAACACAGTTTTGATAATAACCTGCATGTTACCATTTCAATAGGCATTGCCGAGTACAGCCACGATGAGACGGGTTTTGAATGGATAGGACGAGCGGATAAAGCTATGTACAAAGCTAAAAACGCGGGGCGTAATTTATGTTGCGTAGCGGCCTAATCTAAACCGCAAAAATTATGGTTCACCTAGTCTAATAAGGAACCGGAAAAACCGTTCATCTCAATGGGTAATGCCGGATTGTTTAACGTCAATACAGCTCTATCCCGTAACTTTAAACGTTGCACCACATCCCCATGATGTCGCTCAAAAAGTGACTCAAACTCTCCATTTACAATTATCTTATTGAGCCCTGTTTTCACTCGTTGAGCCAATATTGGTTGTGCAGCAGAGACATAAAACACTAAGGGAAATGGATAATAAAGCATTAAGCTTGGTTCAATACTTATGCCTTCCAATGTCGCCACTCGACTAGCATAGATTTCCTCAATTTCATTTACACCTAAGGCAACATAATCAAATGAACCATTCTTTAATCGCAAAAATAAATCGTCTAAGGTTCCCTGCTCAATCACCTTATATTGATTATGGCGAAATAGCTCAGCATCTGCCCAAGTTTGAGGTACACCTATAGATAACGCTTGTAGCTGTTGTGGTGTATTAATCTGCGAAAAACTGGCTAAGGACTCATTTCTGACTAAAAGTAATCGGTAACCCAGCAATCCTTTAGTGAGTGGTTGGGTGATCACCAGTTTTGGTATGTCCTTAAATTTTACATTGCCTGCAACAGTTACCAAAATATCAGCGCCAGTCGCAAAGATATTAGTTTCATCAGCCGCGCGGGGGTAATCAGTATTATCGACCCGCACGTCGACTGCAGCATAATCTTGAGCGGTCACCTCTAAACATGCTTCTAGTAAAGCCAATTCATAATTCTGCCTTGCCGCAGACTTATTACCATTCCAAAAAAATACCTTTTGCATCCGCTTAGTCCTAACAACGACCCAATTGGCCGAATTATGCCCTGTTTATTGTACGCAATGCCGCGGATGTAGAATACAATTTATCTTGAAACGTTACTTAGCATTTTAAACGCAATATACGGACTCAATATGAAATCACATTTTTTGATGACCTCACGATTATTTTCTTCAGTTTTATTTTTGACCCTAAGTGGCCTGTTACTCGCATGTAATCAAGCAACTCAAACACCCGCAGTTGTAAAAGTGGTCAAACAAGATAACCAGTACTCTCTCACCGTCAATGGCCAACCTTATAATGTAAAAGGGGTAGGCTTGGGCTACAAAAATGATGAAAAAGTCATCGCCTTAAAAGAAGCAGGAGGCAATACCTTTCGAACTTGGAATTTAAGCCATATCGAACAAGAACTCGTCATTGCAGAAAAACTCGGTTTAATGGTTGCTGTAGGTATCAAGACGGGTAAAGAATTATTAGGCTTTGATTACAACGACGAAGAAGCGGTGGCCGAACAGTTTAAACAGGTAACCGCTGCCATTGAAAAATACAAAAATCATCCAAATGTATTGATGTGGGTGATTAACAATGAACCTAATTTATTGTTTGACGAACAAGGTAAGTTAAAACAAGTCAACACTAAGGTTTATGCAGCCATGGGTGACATCATCGATTATATTCACAAACATGATCCCAACCATCCAGCAACTTTTAGCCTTGCAGGTGCCAACCCTAAAGATATCGCCCAAGTTTTACAATACGCACCTAATATCGATATTTTATCTGTACAGACTTATGGAGATTTAGTCACATTACCCGCTAGCATCGCCACAAGTAACGTTGATAAGCCATACATGGTGACCGAATTCGGTCCAATGGGACATTGGGAATTACCTACTACTGAATGGGAACGTGAAATAGAAGAGCCAAGTGCAGTAAAAGCAGCGGGCATGGCGAAGCGTATGCAAGATGTCATCCTTGAAGATAAAACCGGTAAAATCATCGGTTCCTTTGCATTTTTCTGGGGACAGAAACAAGAACGTACCCCTACTTGGTACGGTATGTTTAATGAATCGGGCGAACAAACCGCTAGAATTGATGAACTCACCCGGATGTGGACAGGACAATATCCAGCTAATCGCGCTCCTTTGTCAAAAGCCATCTTGATAAATGATAAACAAGCGGTTGAAAATATCCATTTAAAAGCCGGACAACCCGCCACAGTCAAGGTACAAGTGATGGATCCAGATGGTGACCCGCTAACCCATGAATGGGTATTGATGAAAGAAGTCGAGACTCGCAGTCAAGGAGGGCACTTTGAAGCCAAACCTGCCGAATTGGCATTACAAATACTCAAGTCTGATGTTCAAACAGATAGCGTTGAAATGACCTTTAATGCCCCTGATGAAGCCGGGGAGTATCGATTATTTAACTACGCCCATGACGGGAAGAATAAAGTAGGTAATGCAAATATTCCCTTTATGGTTGAGAATTAGTAATAACAAAAGACTAAAATATAGAATTGTTTTAGTCTTTTTACTTTCACGCTAACCATTTTTGGATCATTCATGTCAGATACCCTAGACAATATTGCGCATTTTACCCCAGAACAACGCCTCAGCTACTTAATAAAAGAATGTGTTTCAAACAAACAAGTATGGATACTCACAGACCAAGACGGCTGTGTGATGCTTAATACAGAAGATGAAGATTGCACCCCAGTTTGGCCAAGTGAAGACTTTGCTCAAGCATGGGCTACTGGAGAGTGGTCTGAATGCGAGCCTAAGGCAATTGATTTGAAAACCTGGCATAGCCGTTGGACTCAAGGTTTGGAAGACGACGACGTAGCCATCGCGGTTTTCCCTAGTGAAAATGAAGAAGGGTTGGTCATCTCAGCTCAAGAATTTGATTTTGAACTAAAGACAAAAGCGAAGAAATAACGACGAGCTGAAAGACGAAAGCTATTCACCACAGAGTAAAAGGAGAGCTTCGCTTACACAGAGAAAAGAAACATTTAATTTTCTATACGTCTGTGCGCTCTTTTTGCTCTGTGGTTTAAATTCTTTTGCTCTTATCTTTGTAGTTGGTCGCCAAACGCTACGAGTCGGTCGCCGCGCGATACGAGCTACGCAAAGTTTTTTGTAGGTGGTTTGCCTTATCAAATAAAAACGGCATCATTTTTAAAAAATGATGCCGTTTTTTTATCTTCTTCTTTAAGCTAGCAGCCAGTGGCTCGTAACTGCTTTGCTATTAAGGCTGCAGGTCATTTGTTTCCTCTACAAATTATTAATAAAATAATTCGCTCGCATGGTACTTAAATGCAATGAGGTACCTTTACCTTCAACAATTCCATGGCGTCTATTTGGGTAAGACATCAGGTCAAATTGTTTATTGTGTTTAACTAACTCATTGATTAATCGCTCACTGCCTTGATAGTGCACATTGTCATCACCTGTACCATGCACTAATAATAATTTTCCTTCTAGTTTGGACGCATGAGAAATAGCCGAAACCTGAGTATAATTATCAATATTGTCCGCTAATAAACCTGAATAACGTTCTTGATAAATGGAGTCATACAACTTCTTATCAGGTACTGGAGCCTGAGACACACCCACTTTAAACACATCTGGATGTCTAAACATCAAGTTTAGCGTTAAAGATCCGCCACCAGAATGCCCCCAAACACCTACGCGGTCACAGTCGATATACTGCCACTGGGCGCACATGGCGGTGATAGCATCTGACTGATCTTGCGTTTCTAAGCTACCGTCGCCAGCGTAAATAGAGCGTCTCCAATCATGACCTCTAGGTGCTGCTGTCCCACGGTTGTCAATGGAAGAAATAATAAATCCTTGCTGTGCCATCATGATGCCCCACATGCCTCGGTTACCTTGCCAAGCATCGCGCACGGTTTGGCCAGCTGGTTCACCATATACATAATGGATTAAAGGATACTTTTTGCTTTTGTCTAGTCCAGCGGGGCGCAACATATACCCATCTAGTCGTAAGCCGTCTTGGGCTTTTACGCTGTAAAATTCAACGTCACCTATGTTTAACTCAGCGAGTTTTGCAACAAGCGCGGCGTTATCCTCAAGTACATGATGTGCTTTGTGATCAGGCAGTGAAATTAAGCTATAAACCGGTGGCGACAAAAACGCAGAATGAGTGTGTATCGCCCAACTTGAATCAGCAGATATTCTATAAGAATTGCTGCCACTATATTGACTTGGCGTAACCTGCTCCATCTTACCGCTGCCGTCTAAACGCGTGCGCTGCAAATATCGTTGCGATACATTGTCTGGAGACGCTATAAAATACAACCACCCATTTTGTTCATCAACTGAAACCAGTTCAGTGACATCGAACTCCCCTGGAGTCAGATCTTGATATTTTTTACCATCGCGAGATACACGATAGACGTGCTTCCAACCATCTCTTTCACTCTGCCAAATAAAATCATCTGAGTTTTTAAGCCACTTAGGCTCAATCATCAATTCAATAAAGGTGTCTTCTTTTTCAGTTAAGAATCGCTCAGCTTTTCCGGTATCAGCATCTGCGTAAAACAAGGTATTAGTATCCTGTTTACGATTGAATTGCTGGATCAATAACTGTTCACTGTTATTAGCCCAGTCCATACGTGGCACATACATGTCTTTGGCTATACCTGGTAGTTCTACCCACTGAGTTTTTGGCTTATCTAGACTAACAACACCAATACGTGCAGCCGCATTTTCCTCACCAACTTTTGGGTAAGGAATAGCAGTCACTTCAGGATAAAGCGTGTCGGTGTTATTGATAATCAAAAAGTCTTTAGCTGCATGGGTATCCATTTGCCAAAAAGCGATTCGCTTACTATCTGGGCTCCAACGGAATCCATCACGAATAGAGAACTCTTCTTCATAAGCCCAATCGAATAATCCATTGATGATGGTATTTGAAGCATCAGTGGTTAATGCCTTCACTTCTCGGGTCTTTAGGTCTTGCGCATAGATATTGTTTTTCCATACATAAGCAAACTTCAAACCATCGGGTGAAAATTTACCAAACATCATTTCAGCTGGCGCTGATTGTTCGCCACCTAATTGCCACAACTCATTGGTCTTAAGATCACGAACCCAATAATCGCCACGGTCTTTTCTGCGCCAAACGTACTTGGCATTGGTGTATATTAATATTTTCGACTTATCTTTAGACCACTGATAATCGTCTACTGCTAGCGCTTTGTCAGTGCCTGCTGGAATAAGTTGTTTTAGGGGTAATAATACAGTGCGTTCTAAAGTAGCTGGGTCGTATTTTACGATTTCCTCATACACTTTGATGTCATCGCCGTATTGATCTTTTTCAAGTTTGGCGTCTTCATAACCTGGTGCCGTTTCTAAGGCGCTATAACTGGCGCCTTCATCTAACCAGCGCACTGTTCCTGGACGTTTGGCGTTATATTCCCAGTCTCCGTATATGGCTTCATTGGTTAACTTTACGCCATTTTCAAGCGGTTCTTTATTCAAATTATGACTTCCTACGCAGGCAGTTAATGTGCCCAAGACGGCTACAAGCGTCGTGACACTTTTAAAACGAGTAAATCTATTCATATATGTTTCCCAGTACGACTAATTTTATATTTTATTATTTTAGATCAACAACTTAAGATAAAAGCCATTGACTTTAAGCAGCAGTATACAGCTTAATAAGACGAAAATAAAAACTATCAGGTAGAAGAGCCTATGCAGTTTGTCGCTAAAATAAAAGCTATTTACCACAGAGCAAAAGGAGGGCTGACGCTGCACAGAGAAAAGATTTATTTACTTTTTGCTTCTGTGCGCGGCAACCGGTGCCCTCCTTTTTTTCTCTGTGGTTTAAATTTTCCTGCTTTGCGTGCTAGTTGAAGAAGGTTACTCTTAGCTGCTGATTTATCTCTATTTATGTTCAAAAGTCTCAAACTGATTAGGTAAAAAATCCACTAACCTGCCAGACAATCCAACATAGGTTTTTAAGGTTTCTGGAAAGGATAAAAATATTCTTGGCAGTATATTGAGTAACTGATCGTTACCTCTACTTTCAGCTTGTTGCACCGCCAATGGGATATCGGCAAAAGTAGTGAACATATATAAACAATGGCTTAGGTCTTTTTGAAGCTGTCGCATTTGGGTAGCTTCGCTCACTTGCATTTTATTCCAAGCATCCTGCCAAACGGGTTCGAGTTGACTATGCCCAAACAACATCCCTTGGCACCATTGTGCAACGGTACTTTGCTCTTGTCCTCTTTGGTTGAACGTAATACCCATAGGCAAGTGTATTTTCTCTTCACTCAGGCTTTTTAGCTGCTCTTGCAACACTTTCATCAAAATATCGGTGAGCTTATCTGCCTGCTCAGTACTTGTTAGTTGGTTACTCGCTTTAAGCGCCCAAGGTAACCATTTTTCAGGCATAGGAATTTCAGGTGCGCCAGCCACAGAAAAAATCACCCCTTGAATAAAAGCATAAGGATGTAGCACAGCGATTAATTCTTCAGACTCACACATTAAACTTAACGAGGCGTGAGCGGGTGATTCAAATTTTTGCATATGTTTACGCTACCTTTCTACCCTGACCACCTAAGGCATATTTACCTTTGCTATAAACCAGTAGAGTAACCAGTTGCGACAATTTATTCAAAAAGTGATTGCACAAAACCGTTATTGTTATAGTATAACATCACTTGAATATCTAACTCCCAGTGACTTATGCCTTTTAATCTATCAAAAATCACTTTATTAGTATTGGCTGTAATAGCCAGTCGTCCCGCTTTATCTGAAGATAAGCCCACTCAAAAAGATGAACATGATATTGAAACTCTCATCATCACCGCTTCCCCTCTTGGCCGTTCAGTTTTGCAGTCGGCCACGCCGGTTTCCATTTTAAGTGGTGACGAGTTAGAAATGAATCAAAGCGCGACCTTAGGTGAGACTTTAAAATCTGTGCCGGGCGTGAACAGTACTTATTTTGGCCCTGTATCGAGTAGCCCAATCATTCGTGGCTTGGATGGCCCTAGGGTAAAAGTCATACAAAATGGATTAGATAGTTCTGATGCGTCTCGCGTGGGGCCTGATCATGTCACAACCAATGAAACTAGCACAGCTACTCAAATCGAAGTGTTACGTGGACCATCGACATTATTATATGGAAGTGGAGCAATTGGTGGTGTGGTAAACGTAGTGGATAACCGCTTACCTAAAACTCGCCAAGATGACACATCAGGCCGAGTCAGTGCACTTTACGATTCGGTTTCAAATGAACGTTCGGTATCTACTGATCTTAATGGTGGCTCTGGGAAGCTAGCATGGCATCTTGATGCGTTCAAGCGTCAAACTGATGATTATGATGTGCCTGAGTTTACCCTTGAAGATGGTGACGTAGTAGACACCATTGATAATTCAGATATAGATTCACAAGGTTTTACGTTTGGAGCAGGTTGGATTGGTGACGATGTGACAGTTGCTTTATCTTACGGCAGATTAGAAACAGATTATGGTATTCCAGGCCACTCTCATGACGATCATGAACATGAAGAGGAAGAAGAACACCACGAAGAAGAAGAGCATGACGAGGAGGAGCACGAAGAAGAAGTGTTTGCTCGCATGAAGCAAGATCGTGTGCAATCAATGGTCGATTGGAAAAACCTCTCAGGCTTGTTCACTGAACTTCATTGGCATAGTGCCTATACCGATTATCAGCATAGTGAAATTGAAGAAGGCGAAATAGGCACTACTTTCGAAAATGATTCCATTGAATCAAGACTTTGGGCAAAACATAAAGCGGTAAATGGCTGGGAAGGTGTTGTAGGTTTACATTATAGCAACTCTGAATTTTCAGCTATTGGTGAAGAAGCCTTTACGCCGTCTACCGATTCAACCAATACTGCTTTATTTGTATTGGAAGAAAAATCAATTGGCAATTTTTTATGGCAGCTTGGCGCTAGAATTGAACACGTATCTCACAAACCAGACAACGACTTTTTTATCAATAGCGAAGTTGATGCAGATTTTGAAGACCTTACCTATACAGCAGCTAGTGCCTCAGCTGGATTTGTCTATCAAGTCAACGATAATCAGTCTTTGGCAATAAACTATGCATTCTCTGAACGAGCACCTTCATCTGCTGAAATATTTTCAAATGGACTTCATATTAGTACTTCTACTTATGAAGTAGGCGCTGGGTTTGATTTAGAAATTGATGATAGTGACCCAGACGATATTGAGTTTACTGTGGTGCAATCTGGTCATTCAGTTGATAAAGAAATCTCAAATAATTTAGATATTACTTATAGGATCCAAGCTAATAACCTGCAAACGAGCTTCAGTGTATTTTATAACCAAATCGATAACTATTTGTTTCAACAAAACACCGGCTTAGAATACCACGATCATGAAGCAGAAGAGCATGACGAAGAAGAAGGCCACGACGAGGAAGCAGGCACACCTGTCTATGCGTTTAACCAGCAAGACGCCGTACTTTATGGTTTTGAAGCTGATGTTGACTGGCATTTAAATGAGAATTTACGCGTCAGTGGCTTTACAGACTTTACTCGTGCCAAATTGAGCCATAGCGTTAATGGTAATGAAAATTTACCGCGGATCCCGCCAATGAGATTTGGAGCTGAGTTACATTGGGAACAAGACAATTGGCATGCAGAGTTAGGAGCGATTCATTATTCCAAGCAAGATAAAATTGCTGATTATGAAACTCAAACCGATGGATATACCTTAGTTTCTGCATCATTTAACTATTATGTTCCCTTGGGCGACAATGATTTAACCTTTTACGTGAAAGGCAATAACTTGACGAATGAGTTAGCCAAGGTTCATAGCTCTTTTATAAAAGATGTCGCGCCTTTACCAGCACGTTCATTCGTAGTGGGTGCTAAGTACAATTTTTAGTGTAGGTATTTTAGAGTAGACACTCAGTAAAAAGGGCCTAACTTCATAGTTAGGCCCTTTTAAAATCTAAAATAATCAATGGGCTTTTAACCTAGTATTCCAGCACTAGGCCTTTAACAATGCAATCGCTTGTTCTAGTTGCGAACGTGGGCAGCCAAAGTTTATACGTACAAAATTCTTATCACCAAAATCTATCCCAGGTGAAGGGCCAATACCTTTATCTTCAAAGTATTTTTGTGGATTATCTAAACCTAATCCACTGGCATCAATCCACGCCAAAAACGTTGCTTGTGGTGTCAGTAATTGTAAGCCATCTATACTGGCTATTTCTGCTACCAAATAATCCCTATTGCCACGTAGATAAGTTAATAGTTCCTGATGCCAATTATCACATTGGGTAAACGCGGCTTGAGTTGCTGTTAAACCTAAAACCGTTACCCATGGTACTATGCCTTTAGCTGCACTGTTAAATTTGTGTCTTATCGCAGCATCTTCAATAATCGCAAAAGACGTGCCTAAACCAGCCACATTAAAGGTTTTGCTGGCCGCCATAAGCGTAATGGCTTGGCCTTTAAAGTCAGCTAGTTTCCCAGCTGGTAAATGTTTAGCATCTTCATCTAAAATAATGTCGCAATGAATTTCATCAGAGCACAACATCACGTTATTACTTAAACAGATTTCCGCTATGCGTTGTAATTCTTCTGCCGACAGTACCGAACCAACAGGGTTCATGGGGTTACAAATAATAAAAAGTTTACATTTAGGGTCAGCGGCTTGTTTTTCGAGTTCATCGAAGTCGATTGTCCAACGCCCTTCCACTTCTACTGTTCCAATATCAACTTTAATTAAATTATTTAACTTAGGCGCCGCGATAAGCGGTGGATAGTTGGGTGTTTGAATCAACACTTTATCACCAGGTTGGCATAATGCCTTACAAGCCACATTAAACGCGGGCACCACACCTGGCGTCCACACAATCCAATCCGTCTTGATGTGCCAATCATATTGACGGGCTAACCAGTCGACCACAGCTTGATTGGCTGTTACATGGTCAGCTGGCAAAGTATAACCCATCAGGCCATGCTCAGTGCGTTCTTTAAGGGCATCTAAAATAGGCTCAGCACACCTAAATTCAGTATCAGCAATCCACATAGGTAGGATATTACGGTCTTTATATTTAGCCCATTTAAGGGCGTAAGTAGGAGTTCTATCGATAATTTTGTCAAACTGCATGAATACTGTCACTTCAATTGAAAAGGGTTAAAAAATAAGCAAAACAACGTTATTCATCATCCGCATTTCGAATAAGTCGCTCAACTTTAGTTATGAGATCATTGGTGTGAAAAGGTTTAACCACAAAATCAGATGCACCTAAGCGCATAGAATCAATCACCAATTTTTTGGTGGCGTTGGCAGTTAACATCAAAAATGGACAATGTGGTTTAGATTTTCGTAGGGCTGCAAGAATGTCTAAACCACTGACGTCTGGCATTAACCAGTCACACATCACCAAGGAAATATTATCCATATTGTCACTTTTCACATAATCCAATGCTTGTTTACTGTCAGAAAAAACGTAAATTTCGCCTGTTGTTACTTCCTCAAGAATGATTTGCACCAATTCAAGAGTAATGGTGTCGTCGTCAATTACCACAATGTTACAGTTGTACATCGATTTTCCTTCGGTCAAATAACTTCAATATCAAGAAACACCAGTGCCTTGTTCAGAATATAGTACGCAATACATTAGCAATGTAAATTATTTAACTTAGGGTTTATTGATATTTCATATGTGACATGGACAAAGCGCATTTATTGCTATTCTAATTACTTTATTAGCAAGGGGGACGGTTCGATTCTGTAATAAAAAGCCCAGATAGAACTGGGCTTAGATAATTAACAATGGATTTTTAATCTAATTTGTCAGTGGCAATGTGATAGCGAGGGTCCTCGTTTAGATTCATCTCTACATATCCTTGCGCTTTGGTCATCAATTCGCGACATTCGGGGCTGATATGCCTAATATGTAACTTCTTACCTTGTTCTTTGTATTTGTCGGCAAGCCCATCAATGGCATCGATTCCTGATGAATCCCATACTCGCGACTCGTTGAAATCAATGACCACATCTTGTGGATCATTTTGGGGGTCGAACAAGTCTTTAAAATGTAAAACTGAACCAAAAAACAACGGCCCTTCAAGTTCATACACTTTCCAACCATCATCGTCTGTATGCGTACTTGCATTGATGTGCGTCGCATGTTTCCAAGCAAACACTAATGCCGACACTATCACACCTACAACTACTGCTACGGCTAAGTCTGAAATAACAGTTACAGCCGTCACTAAGAACAACACAAAGGCGTCTTCTTTATTAATGCCTCGGATAATTCTGAAAGAGGCCCATTCGAATGTACCAATCACCACAATAAACATCACGCCCACTAATGCCGCTAACGGGATCATTTCTAGTAAAGGAGCAGCAAATAAAATAAAACCAAGTAACACCAATGCTGCAGTAATACCTGACAAACGACCGCGGCCTCCAGAGTTAATATTGATCATACTCTGTCCAATCATGGCACAACCACCCATGCCACCAAAGAATCCGTTTACTGTATTGGCAAACCCTTGTCCTAGGCATTCTCTATTACCGTGGCCGCGGGTGTCTGTCATTTCATCAATTAGCGACAGGGTTAACAAAGATTCAATCAACCCCACTAAAGCTAAGATAATAGAAGTAGGTAACACGATATACAGTGTTTCTAAGCTGAAAGGCACCATTGGAATAGAAAAACTTGGCAGTTCGCCGGCCAAGGTAGCACTGTCTTTTTGGTCAGCAGGTAACATGTCGCGGACAAAATCAATAACCGTTCTGGCTTCAAGATCTAAACCATGCACCAGCGCAGTCACCCCTACAATTGCCACCAAAGAAGCTGGCACGGCTGTGGTTAATTTAGGTAAAAAGAAAATAATGGCCATAGTAAGAGCCACTAAACCCAGCATCCAATACAGTGCTTCTCCTTGCATCCAAACTTGATTTCCTAAATCATCCAGTACTTTAAACTGGCCTAGTTGTGCAAGAAAAATAACTATTGCTAAGCCATTTACAAAACCCAACATGACCGGATAAGGCACAAGTCGAATAAACTTGCCCAACTTAAATATACCGAACATGAGTTGCAGTAGCCCCGCTAAAATAACGGCCGCAAAAAGGTACTGAATACCGTGTTGTGCAACTAAGGCGACCATAACAACGGCCATAGCCCCAGTGGCACCAGAAATCATTCCTGGCCTGCCACCTACGGCAGAAGTAATCAAACCCATCATGAAAGCCGCATATAACCCCACCATAGGTTCAACACCAGCGACGAAGGCAAAGGCCACAGCTTCTGGTACAAGGGCTAAGGCAACGGTGATCCCAGACAACACGTCATTTTTAACGTTACTGTCTTTATTGGTGATCAAATCAAACATTTGAATTCCTCGTAAATGATCGATGATTAAAAAATAGGCGCGGAGTCTAGCAGAAATACCCCAGTCTTTCTTTTAACAGATTGTTAATTGTAGGAATAAAAGACATAAAAAAGACCGGAAAACCGGCCTTTTTTATTTTAAGTACAAACTAAGCAAGGATATCAAGTAACTCAACATCGAATACTAAAGTACTATGTGGACCAATGGCGCCACCGGCTCCTTGTTCACCGTAAGCTAATTCTGCTGGTACATGTAGTTTCAACTTGGTCCCTACTTTCATAAATTGTAGGGCTTCAGTCCAACCTTTAATCACACCATTTACTGGAAATTCTGCAGGCTGACCACGATCGTAAGAACTATCAAATACACTGCCATCTAACAATGTGCCGTGATAATGAGTACGTACAGTTGATGTTAAAGTAGGTACTTCACCGTCGCCTTGAGTTATCACTTCGTATTGTAGGCCACTCTCAGTAACTGTGACTTCATCACGTTTAGCATTCTCAGCTAAATATGCTTCGCCTTGAGCAATCACTTCAGAAAATTCGGCTGCTTTAGCTGCTTGCATAATCTCATGAATTTCATTGAAGGCTACACGCAGGGTATCATTATCAACTTGAGCGGGTTGATTGTTGAATGCATCGGCAAGACCTTCTTGCACTGCTGCAATGTCTAAACCTTCAAAAGGATTTGCGCGTAATTGCTCACCCATTTGTAGACCAATACCGTAACTTGCTTGTGTTTGTATGCTTGAAAATTTATCTGACACTTTGGCTCCTATCTTGCCTTCCCCTCTTATCTTCAAGAGTTCTTGACACTATTGCTGTAAAAGCGCGCCAGTATATAGATAAACAACACAAAAAGCATATTTAGGTATGAATAATAGCGCTATTTACTTAGACAAATAGTTTACATATAAGTATCGTACTTAAAGATTATAATCAGTTTTGGAGACTCATATGTCACAAGTTTTGGATTCCCAGTTAACAGGAACAGTACGAAATTTAGGTGCTGTGTTAGGCGACACAATACGTGACCAGTTGGGCGAACAGTGGTTAGAAAGAATTGAAGCGGTCAGAAAGGATGGGCGAAAAGCGCATCAAGGTGATGACAATTCAGCTAAACGTGTTAAAAAATTATTTTCTGAGTTAAAAAATGATGAATTACTCACTATAGGCCGGGCATTTTCACAATTTTTAAACTTGGCGAATATTGCCGAGCAAGAATCCAATAGTAGTAATGATCAAGACGATCCAATCGATACCTTGTTTAGTCATCTAGATGCCGCTGACATACAAGCTGACACTTTTGAAAAGGCACTAGACCATTTAAATATTGAGCTAATTTTAACTGCACACCCTACTGAGGTGACTCGCAGAACACTTATTCATAAACACAGTGAACTAGCAAAATGTCTAAGCAAAGTGCATGCATCAGATATTAATGAATCAGCACGAGATAAAATTGAAACCCGCATTGCTGAACTCATAAGCCAAGCTTGGCACACTGAAGAAATTAGAACTATCCGCCCCACCCCAGTTGACGAAGCACGTTGGGGATTTTCGGTCATTGAAAACTCATTATGGGAAGCCGTGCCTGAGTTTATTCGCGAATTGGATAAACGTTTTGTCGATAAATTTGATTTGCCAATCCCATTAGATGTGTCACCAGTAAAATTTGGTTCGTGGATGGGCGGCGATAGAGATGGCAACCCATTTGTTACCTCTAAAGTCACCGAACAAGTGTTGTTACTAGCTCGTAAGCGCGCGGCCAAATTGTTCGCTAAAGATATTGATATTCTGCAAACAGAATTATCTATGAGTGATTGCGACGAAAATCTTAGAGAGCAAGTAGGCGATGTATTGGAACCTTATCGTGCAATCCTAAGACCACTGTTAGAAAAACTAGTCAAAACTCAAGAAGGCATAGTCGAAAAACTCAAAGATGAGCCTGTTGATATGAGCGACTGGATTGACAACAAAGAACAGTTGCTAGATCCCTTGATGATCTGTTATCACTCTTTACAAGCCTGCGGAATGTCTGTTATTGCCCGCGGGAATCTGCAAGACACTATCCGCAGAATTCACTGTTTTGGTGTGCATTTACTTAAGTTAGATGTGCGCCAAGACTCAGAAAGACATGCAGACGTATTTTCTGAACTCACCCGCTATTTAGGTTTAGGTGACTATGGTCAGTGGAGTGAAGAAGACAAACAAGCATTTTTACTGAGAGAATTAGCCTCAAAACGTCCATTGTTTCCACCCAAATGGGAACCCAGTGACGATGTACAAGAAGTATTAGATACCTGTAAAGTAATTTCACAAAACGGTAAAGATGGCTTTGGTATTTATATTATATCCATGGCCAGCCTGCCTTCAGACGTACTCAGCGTCAACTTATTGCTGAAAGAATTAGGGGTGACTTGGCCTATGCCAGTGTCCCCTTTGTTTGAAACCTTGGACGATCTAAACGCTGCAGCGAGTGTTATCCAAAAGTTATTCTCTATTGATTGGTACCGTGGCTATATTCAAGGTCACCAACATGTGATGATCGGTTATTCAGACTCAGCCAAAGATGCAGGCGCGATGGCGGCAGGTTGGGCACAATATGAATCACAAGAATCCCTTGTTGCCCTAGCAGAAAAAAATGACATTGAGTTAACCTTGTTCCATGGACGAGGCGGTACTATTGGTCGTGGTGGGTTACCCGCTCACGCTGCGATACTGTCACAACCACCTGGTTCATTAACAGGCGGCTTCAGAGTCACAGAACAAGGCGAAACCATACGTTATAAATTTGGTATGCCAATTTTGGCCCAGCGTAGCTTAGCTATGTATGCCAGCGCAATATTAGAAGCGTTAATTTTACCGCCACCTGCCCCCAAACAAGAATGGCGCGACGCTATTATAAAAATGGCTGCTGATGGACGAGATAACTACCGAAAAATCGTCAGGCATGACGAAAACTTTGTACCTTACTTCCGCGTAGCTACCCCAGAGCAAGAATTAGGCAAATTACCCTTAGGTAGTCGCCCAGCAAAACGTAAACCTACTGGTGGCATTGAAAGTTTACGTGCTATCCCTTGGATATTTGCGTGGGCGCAAACCCGCATGGTTTTGCCTTCTTGGTTAGGCTCGATGAAAGCAGTACAAACGTCTCTAGACGAAGGTAAAGATGACACCATCCGAGATATGCTAGATAATTGGCCGTTTTTCTATTCACGCTTGTCCATGTTGGACATGGTGTTTAGCAAAGCTGATCCAAAAATCAGCCAAGAATACGATCAAAATCTAGTACCTGAAGAACTTAGACATTTCGGTGATGCCCTACGTACCGAATTACAAGAAAGCATTGTTTTATTGTTAAAATTACTAAAACAAGAGACGGTAATGGAAGGGGATCCTAAAGGTAATATTTCCATGAATATCCGTGCTAGTTACTTACAACCTCTGCACTATTTGCAAATCGAATTGCTAAAAAGAACGAGAGCATTAGGCGACGAACACGACCCGACTCTAGAACGCGCCATGATGGTGACTATAGCGGGAATTGCTGTGGGTATGCGAAATACCGGCTAAATATATCCGAACTGACTTGCCAAGGAAGGCAAGTTTTAGTTTCTTGATTGAGTTAGAAAACCTACCCTATAGTGTTTCAGTCATCACCCTGCAGCGCTTTCCAATTCCCACTAATCCTTTGTAATTCACCATTATTTGTTAAGGTATCAATTGCTTTGTTAATCTTATGCAAAGTACTAATATCAGATGACTTTTTACTCAACATAATAAAAATGTCGGCACTGTAAACCTTCAGAGGATGGGCTTCAAACTCACCTTGTAATCGATACTTTTTAACAAAAGATTGCATAGTGTTGGGGTCAACTAGAAAACCATCTAAATGCCCTTTCATCAATAATGTGACATTTTCTTCGAGATCAACTACTTCACTTATGTTGGATTTGAATTTTTCTGTTTTGATTAGCTCGGCATAATCTTTGCCATAGTAATAGCCACTTTCCACGCCTAGTTTGTATTGACTGCCCGTTAAATCGGACAAGCTTTCTAGGTGGATATTTTTAGCATGCCCTTGTCTTACAAAAAGTCTTACAGTTTCTTTGCGGTAAGGCTTCGAAAAATAAGCATATTCTTCACGCTCTTTTGACCAAGACGCGCCCATAGCGACATCCATCTTACCTGCTTTAAGATAATTTAGGTGAGTATTCCAAGGGACTTCTGCAGTGGTAAAACTAAGGTTTGCTTCGATCATAATGGCATTAAAAGAATCAATATCTAAGCCAACAAGTTGATGTTTTTCATTATGATATTGATAGGGATACCACAACTCCCATCCCACAGATAAGTCTTCAGCTTTAATCTGAGAAACATGTAAAAGTGAGATAAATAAAAATAAAAAGTGTAGCTTCATTTTCTGGCTTTTATGATTATATTAATCCAAGTTTATCAATTAATTAAGGTTAATAGCTACTCTTCAATTATAGACATCCTTGCTCTGTTTCTATAAAACCCCAGCCCATATAACAAAGGAAACAATACAAACAACACATATCCAGAAAAACCGATCCAATCAGCGGGTAAACATAATGAAAACAATAAGGAAAGCGCACCTATTCCAGCGCCAATCGACCACATATATATTTCAGTCTGAGTATCAAAGTATTCCCCCTTATCCAATGCAAGACCTTCTTTTTTCCTCTGAGCATAAAGATACAAAGCAACAAAATTAACCGATAAAAGCAGAAAACCAATCCCATAAAAGGCAAACATAAAGCGTAATTCCCATACATAGTTAATTGTCATTTCCATAGGAAAATAACCATTGCTGATGCGATTAAACAGCGCCTGCATCATCAACCTTAGAGGGTAGATATAGGTCAACACTAATATGATTAAACATGAGCTCAAAAATATTGTCATTCCATCTTCTAAACCATACCGCCGGCACCAAACAGCATGAGAATGCCAAATCCACATAATTAATGCACAACTAGCGGTAAAAGCAGGTATTTGTTTGGTGGCATCTACAAAGTCTTGCATTGTGTCTGGTACAGCACCAACAGAGATCACCAACATAGTAACGGCAAATGCGAAAGCGGCTGCAACAAAGGTTTCAATACGGGTCATATTTTCGCCGCGCATTTTAAATGTATAAGCTTTAACTTTATTCGACACTGTTTTTTCCTTTTGGAAACAAGCACCTATTAATACCCTTTTTAAGGGCAATAAAAAAGGCCACCTAAGTGACCTTTCTTGAATAAGTAAACCTTCTACTTAAAGGATTTTGGCTACTACGCCAGCACCTACAGTACGGCCACCTTCGCGGATTGCGAAG